>MDTB01192171.1_pt1 | contig 36826 bp, 37 predicted proteins | sample 811161 | NCBI WGS metagenome assembly MDTB01 (sample SAMN05326650, study PRJNA326480) | marine metagenome | isolation source: seawater | place: Mediterranean Sea | collected 2009 | reverse complement strand
GAGCGCTAAGTAAATGCAGCTAAACAGGGTTTTTGCCCAGTCTAGCTGGGCTTTTTTTTTATATGAGTAATAAACTAGAAAATATTAAAAAATTAAATATATCAAAACCTCTTTTGCTTGATTGTAAGCAAACTATAAAAGATTTTCCTTTGGCTTATGAAACTTATGGAAAATTGAATGATTCTAAAGATAACGCTATTTTAGTTTTTCATGCTTTAACGGGTGATCAATATGTAAGTGGAATAAATCCAATAACAAAAAAAGACGGTTGGTGGGTAACAGCTGTAGGTCCAGGTAAAGCTATAGATACTGATAAATATTTTGTTATCTGTGCTAATGTTATAGGTGGATGCATGGGTTCATGGGGTCCTAAAGAAATAGACAAAGATACCAATGAGTACTATGGTTTAAATTTTCCAGTTATAACTATAAGAGATATGGTTAAAGCTCAAGAAACTCTTCTAGATCATTTGGGAATAAAAAAACTTTTATGTGCCACTGGTGGTTCTATGGGCGGAATGCAATTGTTACAATTTTGCTCCACATTTCCAAATAGAACTTTCTCCGCTATTCCTATTGCTTGTAGCACGAGTCATAGTGCACAAAATATAGCATTAAATGAATTAGCTAGACAGGCTATTATGGCAGATCCTGTATGGAATAATGGAAAATATTTAAAAAATAATGTTCAACCTAAAAATGGATTAGCGGTTGCAAGAATGGTGGGGCATATAAGTTACCTATCCGAAAAAGGTATGCAGGAAAAATTTGGCAGAAAGCTTCAAGAAAAAGCTGATTATGAGTTTAGCTTTAATGCTGATTTCCAAGTTGAAAGTTATTTAAGGCACCAAGGATTTGCATTTGTTGAAAGGTTTGACGCAAACTCAATTTTATATATTACAAGAGCCATGGATTATTTTGATTTAGGCAAACAATTTAAAGGTGGGCTTGTCGAGGCATTTAAAGATCAAAAAACAAAATTTTTAGTAATATCTTTTTCATCTGACTGGCTTTATACGACAAAAGAGAATAAGGATACTGTGATTGCACTTAATGCTTCAGGTGCGGATGTTTCCTTTGCTGAAATAAAAACAGATAAAGGTCATGACTCTTTTTTAGTAAATGAACCCGAATTTTTAAAAACTTTAAAAGGATTTATTGACTCAATGTACACAAAATTTAAAAATGAAAAAAGAATTTAAAGTAATTGCAGATTTATTACCCAATAATGTAAGAGTCCTTGATGTTGGTTGTGGGGATGGTTCATTGATGAGCCTTTTGACTAAAGAAAAAAATATAGAGGCTCGTGGTTTAGAGCTTATAGAGGATAATGTAAAGAAGTGTATCTACAAAGGACTTTCGGTAATAGAAGGTAATGCAGAAACTGAACTTCATCAATTTCCAAGTCAGTCTTTTGATTTTGTTATTTTAAGTCAAACACTTCAGGCATTTTATAATCCAGAAAAAGTTTTAAAAGATCTGTTAAGAATTGGAAAATCTGTAATTATATCAATACCCAATTTTGGATACTGGAAAGTTCGAACTAGCCTTCTTTTTTTTGGAAAAATGCCAGTTACTAAAACACTACCAAACAAATGGTTTGATACACCAAATCTTCATATGTGTACGATTAAAGATTTATTTGATTTTTGTTTAGAAAAAAATATTAAAATTGATAGAGCGATAGGAATAAACGAAAACTCAACTTCTGAGATTAAAAAAAGTAACCTTGAATTAAAAAATCTATTTTCTAAACTGGGAATATTTTTATTAAGTTAAAATGCTTGAAGTGTTAGTTATAAATTGTTTGGCTGATAATTATAGTTATTTAATTAGAGATAAGAAAACTAATGCTGTTGGAGTTATCGATCCATCCGAATTTAAAGCTGTAAACTCAAAAATAGAAAAAACATATAGAAAATTAGACTTCATTCTAAATACGCATCATCATAATGATCATGTAGGAGGAAATTTAGAATTGAAAAAAAAATACAATTCAAAAATTATTTGCTCAAAATTAGATGAAAAAAGAATTCCTGGAGCTGATATTAAAAAAAATGAAGGAGAAGAATTTCTTATTGGTGAAACTAAATTTCAAGTAATTTCTGTTCCTGGTCACACTTTGGGGCATATAGCGTTTTATTCAGAAAATTCTAAAATTATATTCACAGGTGATACTATATTTTCTCTTGGATGTGGAAGAATTTTTGAGGGAACACATCTACAAATGCTAAATTCCGTTGAAAAAATTATGAAGTTACCCAAAAGTACTCTTGTTTATTGTGGGCATGAATATACAAAAAAAAATGGTGAATTTTGTTTAAGCATCGATGAGACAAATATTAAACTTAAAGAAAGAATAAAAATTGTAGATAATAAATTACAAAAAAATCTTCCAAGTATTCCAATCACTTTAGGAGAAGAATTAGAAACGAACATTTTTTTTAGATTTGAAGATAATAAAGTAAAAAATAAACTTAAAATGAATAATGCCTCAAAATTAGAAGTTTTTACAAAATTAAGGAATTTAAAAGATCAATTTTAGTATCATTGAACTTGACTTGATAAAGCACGGGGTTATATTGCCTTTAATTTTTAATAGAGGTTAATTTATGTCTTTTGCAGTAATAGAAACAGGCGGTAAGCAGTACAAAGTATCTGCTAGCAACATACTCAAGGTTGAAAAATTAGATATTCAAAAGGGCAAAAAAGTTGAATTCAAAAAAGTTTTATTGATTAATGATGACAAGACAACAGAAGTTGGAAATCCAACCGTCGATGGAGCAGTGGTTGAGGCCATGCTTTTAGATAATATTAAAGATAGAAAAATATTAGTTTTTAAAAAAAGAAGAAGACAAAATTCAAGAAAAAGATACGGTCACCGACAGCCTTTATCAAAAATTCAAATTACAAAAATTCTTTCTAAAAATGGTAAAATTGTTTCTGAAATGAAAAAAGAGGCAATTAAAACATCTAATCAACAAAAAGATGATAAAAAGACAGTTTCTAAAAAAGAAAAAATTATTAAAAAAACTGTGAAATCAAAGGACAAAAAATAAAATTCTATGGCAACAAAAAAAGCAGGTGGATCATCGAAGAATGGACGAGATAGTGCAGGTCGTCGACTAGGTGTAAAGAGATATGGAGAGCAAATAGTAAAGCCTGGAAATATAATAGTACGTCAAAGAGGAACAAGAATTCATCCTGGCATTAATGTTGGTATGGGAAAAGATCACTCAATTTATTCTTTAATAAGTGGGAAAGTAAAATTTAAAAAATCAAGATCAAACAGAACTCTTGTATCTGTAGTTCCCAAATAAATTTAATTAATTAACTCAATTTATAAAAAATGAAGTTTTTAGATCAAGCAAAGATATATATTAAAGCTGGTAATGGTGGTTCTGGCTCTTCGAGTTTTAGAAGAGAGAAATATGTTGAGTTTGGAGGACCTGATGGAGGAGACGGTGGAAATGGGGGATCGGTTATTTTAGAATCAGAACGGAATCTAAATACATTAGTTGATTTTAGGTATAGGCAACATTTTAAAGCTGAAAATGGAAGATCCGGTAGCAAAAAAAATAAAACTGGCGCTGGTGGAGAAAATTTAATTTTAAAAGTACCTATTGGAACACAAATATACGAAGAAGATAATAATACTTTGGTATATGATTTAACTAAAAATAATGAAAAATTTGTAGTTGCCACTGGAGGAGAAGGTGGCTTAGGAAATACAAGGTTCAAAAGTTCAACAAATCGAGCACCAAGAAAAAAAACAAGCGGTAAACAAGGAGAAGAGTTTTGGATATGGTTACAATTAAAGGTTATAGCGGATGCAGGAATTATTGGTCTTCCTAATGCGGGAAAGTCAAGTTTGCTATCTAAGTGTACCAGGGCTAAACCAAAAATAGCCAATTATCCTTTTACAACAATAAACCCAAATTTAGGTGTGCTTAATTTAAATCACAAAGAAATAATCCTTGCAGATATCCCGGGGTTAATTGAGGGATCACATAAAGGAGTAGGTTTGGGTGATAAATTTTTACGGCACATAGAAAGATGTAAGGTGTTGATTCACTTAATCGACATATCAGAAAAAGATATCATTGGAAATTATTTGAAAATAAGGAATGAATTGTCTAAATATGACAAAAAGATCTTAAAAAAAACTGAAATTGTAGTTTTTAATAAATCAGATCTAATTGATATGAATTCTATTAATGAAAAATTAAAAAATTTTAAAAAAAGAATTAAGAAAAGTTTTGAAGTTACATCGCTAATTTCAAATAAAAACTTTGGCAAAGTAAAAGAAATAATTTATAAAAAATGTACCTAAATAAAGCAAAAAAAATTGTATTAAAAATTGGATCATCTAATCTTGTCGATAATAGAGGTAATTTAAAAGAGAAATGGTTAAAGAGCTTAGTGAAGGATATAGAAATATTAAGAAAAAAAGGTAAAGACTTTGTTATAGTATCTTCAGGAGCTATAGCATTCGGTCAAAACTACACAAAAATAAAAAAAAAAAGGCTCCAAATTGAAATGAGCCAAGCCCTTGCATCAATTGGACAAATACATTTAACAAACACTTATAGAAAAATATTTGAGAAAAGAAAAATTAAAATTGGTCAAATTTTAATATCTCCTGATGATACTGAACAGAGACGAAGAGCTATCAATATAAAAAGAACATTTGAAAACTTATTTAAACTTAAAGCTATTCCTGTAGTTAATGAAAATGACACAACCGCTACCTCTGAAATTAAATATGGAGATAATGATCGTTTAGCTGCTAGAGTTGCTCAAATAATTAGTGCTGATGTTTTAATAAATTTCTCAGATGTTGATGGCCTCTACGAAACTCCAAAAACTAAAAAAATTATTAAAGAAGTAAAAAATATTAATGACAAAATATATTCTTATGTTGAAAATAAAAAAAATTCCTATGGTTCAGGTGGAATGGGAACAAAACTCGATGCTGCAAAAATTTGTATGAATTCAGGCTGCTATATGGCTATAGCAAACGGAAAATATACAAATCCTTTAAATAGATTAGTTGAAAAAAATATTTGCACTTGGTTTTTGCCAAAAATATCAAGTCTTGATGCTAGAAAAAAATGGATTGTAAGTTCAATTGGTTCAAATGGTAAAATACATATTGATAATGGAGCCTCCAATGCTCTTAGAAATGGAAAAAGTCTTTTACCAGCTGGAATTATCAAAGTTGAAGGAAGTTTTTTGAAGGGAGATAATATATTGATAGTTGATCAAAATGGTGAGGATTGTGCGAGGGGGATAACATCATTTTCTTCTGATGAAATAAGTAAAGTAAAAGGTCTTAAAAGTGATCAAATTGAAAAAACTTTAGGTTACTCAAGTAAATCTGAAATTGTTCACAGAGATGATATGGTTAAATTAAAATGAACAAATATCTTAATAATATTGGTGTAAAGTCTAAAGTTGCTTTTAAAAATCTTTCTAAAATAGACGTTAGAAAAAGAAATAAGGTCCTTGAAAATTTTATTAAATCCTTAAAAAAAAATAAAAACAAAATATTTAAACAAAATCTTCTAGACATTAAGGCCTGTAAACGTAAAGAATTAATTGATAGATTGATAATTGACGAAAAAAAAATAGAAAATATTAGAAGTTCAATAAATCAAATTATTAAATTTGGTGATCCTCTTGGAAAAGTAATTGAAAAATGGAAAAGACCAAATAATCTAATCATTAAAAAAGTGACAATACCTATAGGAGTTATTGGAATTATTTATGAGAGTAGACCGAATGTTACAATTGACGTATCATGTTTAACTTTAAAGTCTGGTAACGTTGCTATTTTACGAGGTGGATCAGAATCATTTAATTCAAATAAGATTTTAGCAAACTTATTTAGAGAAACTCTGTATATAAATGGATTAGATAAAAACTGTATTCAGTTTGTAGAAAACAAGAATAGAAAGCTCGTAGATTATATCTTGTCTAAAATGACAAATTATATTGATGTTATTGTTCCAAGAGGAGGTAAAAATCTAGTAGCTAAAGTAAAAAAACTTTCAAGTGTAAATGTTATTGGACATTTAGAAGGAAATTGTCATGTTTACGTTGATAAAGACGCAGATTTACAGATGGCTAAGAAAATTGTTGTGAATTCAAAAATGCGAAGGACATCTATTTGTGGTGCTGCAGAGACTTTGCTAATAGACGTCAAATGTATTAAATCTCATGCTATACCAATCATAAGAGAACTAATCTTACTGGGATGCGAGGTTGTTGTAGATGGAAAAATAAATAATTTATTTAAAAATAGATTGAGAACTGCTAAAGAAATCGATTGGAAAACTGAATACCTTTCCCCAAAAATTTCTGTAAAAACTGTAAATGGTGTTAGAGATGCAATAGCTCATATTATAAAATACGGAACGATGCATACTGATTCTATAATTACAAAAAATAAAAAAACTGCAAAAATTTTTTTAGATGGAGTAAATAGTTCTATAGCAATTCATAATGCCTCTACACAGTTTGCCGATGGTGGTGAATTTGGTTTTGGAGGTGAAATTGGAATATCCACGAATAAAATGCCACCAAGAGGTCCTGTAGGAATCAATCAACTTACTTCTTATAAATACATAGTTGAAGGAAAAGGAACCGTAAGAACATAGGTAATGAGTAAAAAGAAAAATTTTCAAAAAAAAATTGGAATTTTTGGAGGTACCTTTGATCCTCCACATAAAGGTCATTTACAGATAGCAAATTTTTCCTTAAAAAAATTAAATTTAGATTATTTAATTTGGGCTATAACTAGGAAAAATCCTTTAAAAAAAGGACCAATACTTTCATTAAAATCAAGAGTTTTTTTGTCAAAAAAAATTTTAAAAAAGAATAAAAAAATAGTAGTTAAAAATTACGATAAATTTGTAAAGTCAAACAGAACTATTGATTTACTTAAATTTTTAAAAAATAAAAATAAAAAAGCTGAAATATACTTTATTATGGGATCCGATAGCTTATTAAAATTTCATAAATGGGAAAAGTGGAATAAATTCCAGGATATATGTAAGATAGTAATCTTCCCAAGAAAAGGCTATTTAAAAGAAACATTAACAAGTAAAGCCTATAAATCTCTTAAAAAAGAAAAGTTAATATTTTTTAAGTCAAATATAGCAAATATTTCTTCTTCCAAAATAAGAAAAAATTATTTAATATGAATCTGTGGAGATCTCTAAGTTAAAAAAAATAATTGAAAAAACCTTAAATAAAAATAAAGCAAAAAATATTGTTTCATTAAATTTAAAGGGGAAAACCTCTATTGCAGATTATATGGTTGTTGCCTCTGGTACCTCATCAAAACATATTCAGGCTTTATCTGAAATACTTCTAAAAGAATTAGAAAATAATGGTTTTGATAAGTGTAAGATAGAAGGTAGAACAAGTAATGATTGGAAATTGATTGATGCTATTGACATAATAGTTCATATTTTTCACCCTGATAAAAGAAAATTTTATGATTTAGAAAAAATGTGGTCTCAAACAATTACTAAAGACAGGATAAGTATATGAAGAAAATATTTATTTTTTTATTTTTAAGCTTTTTTTATACCTCGGTTGTTAGTGGCAATACTTTTAATGATGAATTGTATAAAAAAATCGATCTTTTTGCTGAAGTTTTGGAGAAAATAAGAAAAGAATACGTGGATGAAGTAGATCAATCTGAACTAATTGATAATGCTATAAATGGTGCTTTGCAATCTTTAGACCCCTACTCTGCTTACATGGACTCCGAACTTTTTGAAAGCATGGAGACAGATACAAAAGGTGAATTTGGTGGACTTGGAATTGAAGTTGGTATGGAAGCAGGAGTTGTAAAGGTTGTTGCTCCTATAAACGGTACGCCAGCTGCTAGAGCAGGCTTAAAAGCAGGAGACTATATTGTGAAGATAAATGGTGAACAAGTTCAGGGAAAATCTCTAATGGAAGCAGTTAAACTAATGAGAGGACCTGTTGGATCTACAATAGATTTAACTATTAGAAGAAAAGGAATAAAAAAAGCATTTAGTAAAACTGTTAAAAGAGAAATAATCGAAATTAAATCAGTAGAGTCTAAAATTCTAAAAAAAAATATTGGATATTTAAAACTGAATGCATTTAATAGTAATAGTAGCAAACAATTAGTTGATCAAATTAAGAATATTGAAAATAAAAATAAAACCTCTGGCTATATTCTTGACTTAAGAAATAATCCGGGTGGCTTATTAACCCAAGCAATAAATGTAGCTGATTTTTTTTTAGATGACGGCGAAATTGTATCTACTAGAGGAAGAAAATCTATAGAGAACAGACGCTTTTTTGCTAAAAAAGGGGACAAGGTAAAAGGGAAACCACTAATTGTTTTAATTAATAATGGTTCAGCCTCAGCATCAGAAATAGTTGCTGGTGCACTTAAGGATCATAAGAGAGCTATTATTTTGGGTAGCAGCACATACGGAAAAGGATCTGTGCAGTCAATAATTCCCTTAAAAAATGGAGGTGGTATAAGAATTACTATTTCTAAATATTATTTACCATCTGGACAATCTATTTCTGAAGTGGGTGTAAAGCCAGATATCTTTGTAGATGATGAAAACGATGATTTTCAAATTAATACTGATACGGATAGCCAATTAAATTACGCTTTAAAACTTTTAACTACCTAGATGAATAAAAATATTCTTCCATTAAGAACTGGGGTTGGAGCCATAGTTCTTAATAAAGAAAATAAAGTTTTTGTAGGAAAAAGAAAAGATAATCCTGAGAAACACTGGCAAATGCCTCAAGGTGGAGTAGATATAGGCGAAAATTTTATTGATGCAATGAAGCGAGAATTATTAGAGGAAACTAGTATTAAAAGTATTGAAATTTTAAAAGAAATAGATGGTTGGACTCAATATGAACTGCCAGATTATCTTTTGGGAAAAATTTGGAAAGGTAGATATAGAGGACAAAAACAAAAATGGTTTGTAGTAAGATTTTTAGGAATAGACAGTGAGGTTAATTTAAAAACAAAAAATCCTGAATTTATCGAGTGGAAATGGATAGATATTGATAGTTTACCAGGGGTGATAGTTGACTTTAAAAAAAAACTCTACGAAAATCTTCTGCCTGAAATAAGGAAAGTTATTGGTTAATTTTTGATAAGGAGTCAAATTTATGAAAAGCTATATATCTAGTTTTGTCATCTAATTCTTCCTTATTTAATTGACTCTTGCTTTCTTCTACCATCTTGGAAATTTTTTGATTATTTAGTAAATCCAAAGAAATAATTGTAGAAGATAAAATTATTAAAGTATTATTTGAAAATTCAACTGTTCCCTCTTCAAGAAAAAATTTTTTTTCTTTTACTCCATTTACATTAATGATCCCTGGCCTTAAAAAAGTTATTAAAGGAATATGCTCAGCTAAAATTGTCATTTCACCTTCAAATGATGGTATTGTTACTGCACTAACTTTATCTGTTAATAAAATTTTTTCAGGCGAAATTATTTCTAAATTAAAACTTTTATCCACTTAAGCTGCTGCCTCTTTTGCCATTTTTTCTGCTTTACTTATTGCTTCCTCAATAGTACCGACCATATAAAATGCTGACTCGGGCAAATGATCATATTCTCCCTTACAAATTGCATCGAAGCTTTTTATTGTAGAGTCTAGATTTACTAACTTTCCAGGAGTCCCCGTAAATACTTCGGCCACAAAAAATGGTTGTGATAAAAATCTTTGTATTTTTCTAGCTCTGGCTACTATTAATTTATCTTCTTCTGATAATTCATCCATACCTAGTATAGCTATTATGTCTTGAAGGGATTTATAAGTTTGTAAAATTTTTTGGACTTCTCTTGCAACTCTATAATGTTCTTCACCAACAATTCTTGGATCTAAAATTCTCGAAGTGGAGTCCAAGGGATCGACAGCTGGATAAATCCCTAGTTCTGCGATTTGTCTTGATAGTACCGTAGTTGCATCTAAATGTGAAAAGGATGTTGCTGGCGCAGGATCAGTTAAGTCATCTGCTGGTACGTAAATAGCTTGAACCGATGTGATAGAGCCTTTGCCTGTAGTTGTAATTCTTTCCTGCAGGTTTCCCATGTCTGTTGCCAAAGTAGGCTGATATCCAACTGCAGATGGTATTCTACCTAATAAAGCAGAGACTTCTGAACCTGCTTGTGTGAATCTAAAAATGTTATCTACAAAAAATAAAACATCTTGTCCTTCTTTATCTCTGAAATATTCTGCTACTGTTAATCCTGTTAAGCCAACTCTTGCTCTAGCTCCAGGTGGTTCGTTCATCTGACCATATACGAGTGCAGCTTTTGAACCTTTTCCATCTGGTTTAATAACCCCTGATTCAATCATCTCATGGTAGAGATCATTTCCTTCTCTGGTTCTTTCTCCAACTCCTGCAAAAACTGAGAAGCCTCCATGAGCTTTGGCAATATTGTTAATTAGTTCCATTATAATAACTGTTTTTCCTACTCCAGCTCCACCAAATAATCCTATCTTTCCCCCTTTTGAGTAAGGAGCTAAAAGATCTATAACTTTAATTCCTGTTTCTAAAATTTCAGTTTCTGTTGATTGGTCGGTAAACTTCGGTGCCTCTCTATGTATTGGCCATTTCTCTTTTGTTTTAATCTCTCCTTTTTGATCGATAGGTTGACCTATAACATTTATAATTCTTCCTAAAGTCTCAGGTCCTACGGGAACACTTATAGGTGCACCAGTATTTTGAACCACATCTCCTCTCTTTAAACCTTCAGTATTATCCATAGCAATAGTTCTCACACCATTTTCACCTAAATGCTGCGCAACCTCTAAAACTAATTTATTGCCGGAGTTGTTAACTTCTAATGCTGTTAATATTTCAGGTAATTCACCATCAAACTGTACATCAACTACTGCACCAATTACTTGAGTAATTTTACCATTCTTGCTCATTTATAAACTTTCTGCTCCTGATATTATTTCAATTAATTCCTTAGTAATAGCTGCTTGTCTACTTCTATTATAATTAATAGTTAACTTGTCTACTAAGTCACCTGCATTTCTTGTCGCGTTATCCATTGCTGTCATTCTTGAACCCTGTTCACTTGCAGAATTTTCTAAAAATGCTTTATATATCTGGGTCGAAATATTTTTAGGCAATAAATCGTCTAATATCTCATCTTCCTCAGGTTCAAATTCATAAGATGATATTTCCTCTTTTTTTGATGGGTCATCTTTTGTTGCGGGGATTACTTGTTGTTTTTCAGGTATTTGAGTAATTACATTTTTAAATTTATTGAAAAATATTACACATTTATCAAATTCTTTGTTCTTAAATAATTTAACAATTTCTTGTCCAACAGACTCTGCATCTTCAAAGGATAACTTCTTTTTATCCTTAAAATTTAATTTTTTTATAATATATTTTCCATAATCTCTTTTCAACTGATCGAGACCTTTGGTACCTACTGTTATAATTTTTAGATTTTTTGAACTTTTGATTATCTCGTCAAAATAATTTTTTGCTAATTTGCATATATTTGTATTAAAACCTCCGCATAGACCTCTGTCTGCTGTCATCACGACGCATAAATGAGTTTTGTCTTCACCAGTTCCTACTAAAAGTTTAGGTGCATTAGATGGATCACTAATTGATTTGCTTAAATTCTGAATAATAAAATTCATTTTATCACTAAATGGTCTTCCTTTTTCAGCCATCTCTTGTGCTCGTCTAAGCTTTGCAGCAGCAACCATTTTCATAGCTTTGGTAATTTTTTGTGTGGATTTAACGCTAGATATTCTTTTTCGTAAATCATCAAGACTTGGCATTATTTTTTCTCAAAGTTCGATTTTTTATAATTAATTATAACTTCAGATAAAAGTTTGTCTGTATTTTCCTCTATCTTCCCACTTGTCTGAATAGAATCTAAGATTTCAGGTTTTTCATTTTTTATTATTTCTAATAAACCTTTTTCAAAAGATCGAATTTGGTTATTATCAACATCATCAAGGTGCCCTTTAACCCCTGAATAAACTGAAACTACTTGTTCTGCTACTGTCATAGGAGAATATTGATCTTGTTTTAAAAGTTCTGTAAGTTTTGATCCTCTATTCAAAAGTTTTTGTGTTGATGCATCAAGATCAGATCCAAATTGAGCAAATGCTGCCATTTCTCTATATTGTGCAAGTTCAAGCTTGATAGATCCAGCTACCTTTTTCATAGCTTTTGTTTGCGCTGCAGAACCCACTCTAGAAACAGAAAGGCCGACATTTACTGCGGGTCTTATTCCTTGATTAAATAATTCAGTTTCTAAGAAAATTTGGCCATCTGTAATTGAAATAACGTTTGTTGGTATATATGCTGAAACGTCTCCTGCTTGAGTTTCAATTATTGGCAATGCTGTAAGAGAACCTCCACCATTATCATCATTTAATTTTGCAGCTCGCTCAAGTAATCTGCTATGTAAATAAAAAACATCACCAGGATAAGCTTCTCTTCCAGGAGGTCTCCTTAATAAAAGTGACATTTGTCTGTAAGCAACAGCTTGTTTTGATAAATCATCATAAATAATTAATGCATGCATTCCATTATCTCTAAAAAATTCTCCAAAAGTGCAGCCTGTATAAGGTGCTAAGAATTGTAACGGAGCAGGATCAGATGCTGTTGCAGAAACAACAATGGTATATTCCATGGCTCCTGCGTCTTGTAACGTTTTTACAATTTGAGCAACAGTTGATCTTTTTTGTCCAATAGCAACATAAATACAATAAAGTTTCTTTTTTTCATCATTAGACTCGTTAACTTTTTTTTGATTAATTATCGTATCTACGGCTACAGCTGTTTTACCAGTTTGTCTGTCACCAATAATTAATTCACGTTGTCCTCTTCCAACCGGAATCAAACTGTCTATAGCTTTTAAACCTGTTTGCATAGGTTCACTAACTGATTTTCTAGGAATTATTCCAGGTGCCTTTACCTCAACCCTTTTTCTCTTAAGATTTTTATTTAAATTTTCTTTTCCGTCAATTGGATTTCCTAGTCCATCAACCACTCTGCCAAGTAATTCTTTTCCAACTGGAACATCAACTATTGATCCGGTTCTTTTTACTGTATCTCCTTCTTTGATTGATTTATCGTCTCCAAAAATTACAATTCCTACGTTGTCGCTTTCTAAATTTAGTGCCATACCTTTAGATCCATCTTTAAATTCTACCATCTCACCAGACTGAACATTGTCTAAACCATACACTCGTGCAATTCCGTCACCAACAGATAGTACCTTTTCAATTTCAGATACTTCTGTTTTGTCACCTAGGTTTTTAATCTGTTCTTTTAAAATTTTTGTAATTTCAGAAGGATTTATGTCCATGCTAATTTTCCACCATCGCTTTTCTGTATTTTTCTAATTTATTTTTTATTGATGTGTCAATCATTAAGCTACCAATTTGAAATACCACGCCTCCAATTAAGCTTTGATCTACTTTGCATTTTAGTTTGATTGAACTATTAATATTTGTAGAAATTTCTTTCTCTATATCTAGAATTGTTTTTTCATCAATTTTTTTCGATGAAATTAAATTTGCATTTATTTCTCCTTTTTTGAGAGAAATTAATTTTAGAAATTCTTCTATAATAGTATCTAAAAAAAATATTCTTTTTTTTATTATCAATATTAAAAAAAAATTTTTAATCATTTTATTAAAATTCATAAGATTAAGTATTTTTTCGAAGAGTTTTTTTTGGCTTTCTACTGAATGTGTTGGATTTTTTATGAAATTTTTTAAGTCTAAATTTGAATTATATATTTTCATAAATGACTTTAAGCTTAATACAATCTCATCTGTCTGATTTGCTTCCTGGGAAAGTTCGTATAATGCCAGTGCATACCTGTGTGAGATTTCACTTGAAAATGATCTATTTTTGCTCAATGTTTTTCCTTATGTCGAATAGATTAAAGAATTTAAGCGATTTCGTATCATAGGAAAATGGTCTGTTCAAGAGTGATTGGAAGGCATATTAGCTAAAATTTAGTGGATCAACATCAACTGTAAGTTTTATTTTTTTTGAAAGATTTATTTTTTTTAGTATTTTATCAATCTCTTTCTGTATCAGAAGATTACTTTTTGATCTTAGTAATAGTCGAGTTCTATATTTATTTTTTATTTTAAAAATTGGAGAAGTAACAGGACCTAAAACTTCGATATTTTTTAATGATAATAAATTTTTTTTTATCTTTTGTGCCTCTAAAAATCCATCTTCCTCGTTTTTTGATGAAATTATAAATGCAATTAATCTAACAAAAGGTGGGAGTTTCTTTTCTTTTCGTAGACAAATCTCTTCCTCAAGAAATTTATTCGGGTCGTTTTGAATTATATTTTTTAATGTTTCATCAGATGGATTAAAGGTTTGATATACAACTATAGAGTCTTTACTAAATCTACCTGCTCGTCCACTTAATTGATTGTAAAGTTGAATATTTTTTTCAGTAGATCTTAGATCAAATCCCATTCCAGAAAAATCAGCATCAACTACAACGATGCAATTTAAATTTGGAAAATTAAAACCTTTAGAAATTAACTGGGTGCCTACAAGAATATTGATCTTATTTTTTTCTATATCAGAGAGTAAATTTTTTGTTTCTCTTTTTTTCTTAAGAAAGTCACTAGACAAGATCTTAATATTTTTTTCAGGAAAAATTTCTTTTAATTCTGCAAAAATTTTTTCCACACCAGGCCCGTACATTTGAAATTCGCAATTTGATTCTGTTTTTTTACATTTTTTTTTTGTATCACACTTATAACCACAGTGATGGCACATTGCTTTATTTAAATGTTTATGAAAAGTTAAAAAAATTGAACAATTTGGACAATTAAGTTTAGAACCACACTTCTTGCAAATCATAAAAGGCGCATAACCTCTCCTATTTAAAAAGAATAATACCTGATCATTCTTTTCTAAATATTTTTTAGCTATTTTTAAAGTTTTAGGGTCCAACCAAATATTTTTTTTCTTTCTATCTAAATTTAAGTTAACTACTTCTGCGTTCGGAAGTGAAAAATTTTTAAATCTTTTTTCTAATTTGGTAACACGATATTTTTTATTTTTAACATTGTTATAAGTCTCTAAAGATGGAATTGAAGTAGATAATAAAACAGGAATATTTTCAATTGATGCACGTGAAATTGCCATATCTCTGGCATTGTATCTTATACCTTCATCTTGTTTGTATGAAGAGTCATGCTCTTCATCAACAACTATTAAACCAAGATTTTTAAATGGCAAAAATAGAGATGATCTTGCTCCAACTACCAATTTTATTTTTCCATTAATAATATTCTTCCAAATTATTCTTCTATTTTTTTTAGTAATTTTTGAATGCCATATGGCAGGCTTGAATCCAAAAAAATCTTCAAATCTTTGGTTAAATTGATCCGTTAAAAATATTTCAGGTAATAAAACTAACGATTGTTTTTCTTTTATCAGATTTTCTTTAATTTTTTCAAAATAAACGATAGTTTTACCAGATCCAGTGACACCCTGTAGCAATGTTACGTTAAAGTTATTTCCGATTTTTTTTATTTCATTTAAACATTTTTTTTGTTCTAAGTTTAATTTAAATTTAATAGATTTGCCTTCTATTTTGTTTATGAAAGGCTCTACTTCTTTTGATAAAAAGGTTTTGTCGCCAAGACACATTCTCAAAACCATCCCCTTAGAAACTAAATTATAAATTGAGAACCAATTAATAAATTTAATTAAATTTTTGTTTAAAGTATGTGTTTTTTTTTCAATAATAGTTTTAAGCTGGAATTTTTTTTCAGTCTCTTCTATCTTATCCCAAACTACTCCTAATTCATTTTCTCTTCCAAAAGGAACCACAACTATAGAGCCTGGTTCTAACTTTCCTAGCTTTCCAGATAAATATGTATGCGGGTGATCGAAAATTCTTGGAATAAGAACTGGTACTTTCATGAATTGTAAAAATCAACTTATTTAAAAATGAATAGGTCTTTTTTCTACTGCTAGAGCTGCTTCCTTTATTGCTTCTGTATGAGTAGGGTGAGCATGACATGTTCTAGCAATGTCTTCGGAACTAGCACCAAATTCCATCGCTATAGCCATTTCTGCGATCATGTCTCCGCTATGTGGACCTATTATGTGTACTCCCAAAACTTTATCTGTTTTTGAATCTGCTAAAATTTTTACAAATCCCTCTGTTTCATTGTTAACTTTTGCTCTAGAATTTGCCATGAATGGGAATTTTCCAACCTTATAATTTATGTTTATTTTTTTTAGCTCTTCCTCTGTTTTTCCTACTGCAGCCACCTCGGGAGAAGTATATATAACTCCTGGAATAACATCGTAATTTACATGGCCAGATTGACCTGCAATAATTTCAGCAACAGCAATGCCTTCTTCCTCTGCTTTATGTGCCAACATTGGGCCTCTAATAACATCACCAATTGCAAAAATATTCTTCACCGAAGTTCTAAATTCTTTGTCAATTTCAATTCTTCCACCTTTATCTTTGCTTATTCCAATTTTTGATAAGTTTAATCCCTCGGTGTAAGGTTTTCTTCCTACTGAAACAAGTACTTTATCAAACTCCATCTTGTTATTTTTTTTACTTAAATTGTCTACAAATTCAACAGAAACTTTATTTTTTTCGTTTTTAACTCTTGTTACTTTATTATTTAATAAAAATTTTATACCTTGCTTAGACAAAATTTTTTGAAACTCTTTTGAAACTTCTCTATCCATACCGGGAATTATGTGATCTAAATATTCAATTACAGTGACGTTTGATCCTAATCTTGACCACACTGACCCCATTTCTAAACCAATATAACCTCCGCCGATAACAAGTAAATTCTTAGGCACTTGGCTCAATGTCAAAGCCCCTGTTGAAGAAATTATATTTTTTTCGTCGATTTCAATTCCTGGTAACGAACTTGACGATGATCCTGTTGCAATAACAATATTTTTTGATTTATATGATGTTTTTTTTCCGTTTTCGTACACAACAACATCATTTTTTGAAAATAAAACCCCTTTTCCCTTAATATAAGAAACTTTATTTTTTTTAAATAAAAATTCTACACCTTTAGTTAAAACTTGAACTGATTTACTTTTATTTGCCATTATTTTGTTTAGATTTAATTTAACATTTGAAACTTCGATACCTAAATTATTGTAATCTTTTTGTGCTTTGTAATAGATCTCTGATAAATTCAAAAGACTTTTAGACGGGATGCAACCAACATTAAGACAAGTGCCTCCTAATGTCCCTCTAGCTTCTATACATCCGGTTTTTAGTCCAAGCTGTGCAGCACGGATAGCGCAAACGTAACCTCCAGGGCCTCCTCCGATAACTAAAAGATCAAAATCTTCTTTCATGTCTATAAGTTCAGAAAGAGCCTTTTAGGCTCTTCAAGAGTATCTTTAATATTTTTTAAAAAGGAAACTGCTTCTTTACCATCAACAATTCTATGATCATATGATAAAGCCAAATACATCATTGGACGAATAATTATTTCACTGTTTTTAACTATTGGTCTTTCAATTATATTGTGCATTCCTAATACTCCAGATTGCGGTGGATTTAAAATTGGTGTTGAAAGCATTGATCCGTATATACCTCCATTAGTGATTGTAAAAGTGCCTCCCTGTAAATCTTCTATACTAATTTTACCATCTCTAGCTTTTTGACCCAGGTCAGCAATATTTTTTTCAATTTCTGCAAAAGACATCTCGTCAGGGTTTCTTAATACAGGAACTACTAATCCCCTATCTGTTCCTACTGCAAAACTGATATTATAATAATTTTTATATACTATTGTTTCATTTTGAATTTCAGCATTTATTGCTGGATAATTTTTTAGTGAAGCTATACATGCCTTAACAAAAAAAGACATGAATCCTAATTTAGTTAAATATTTCTTTTTAAACTCATCTTTATAATTATTTTTCATTTGTATTACTTCATGCATATCAACTTCATTAAAAGTTGTTAGCATAGCTGCATTATTTTGAGCCTCTTTTAACCTTTTAGCAATTGTCATTCTTAATCTGGTCATTTTAATTCTTTCTTCGGGACCATGAGTTGCTTTTCTTTTATTCAAAGATGGTTTTGACCCCATCAAGCTAAGTAAATCTTCTTTTAATATAACGCCATTTTTTCCACTACCTCTTATCTCATTGAGGTTAATATTTTTTTCATTTGCGATCTTTCTAGCAGATGGAGAGGCCATTTTTATACTTTTTTCTTTTTTCTCAGGAGCTTTATATATTTCATTTAAAACTAAAGGAGCCTCTTGCGACTTTGGTTGTTCTAATGTTTCGGTTGTTTCGGTTAAAACTAAACTCGCCTCGCCATTTTTTTCTTTTTCTAAAGATTGATCCTCAAAAACTTCTATTTCTTCCTCTATTTTTTTCTGTGGTGGTTTGTATTTTTTTTCTTTTTTTTCAGGAGTTTTACTCGTACTTGCGCCGATACTTCCTAGGAAAGCACCTACCTCAACAGTATCACCTTCTTTTACTGATATATTTTCCAGTACACCATTAGACGGCGAGGGTACTTCAACGTTAACTTTGTCAGTTTCAAGTTCAACAATAGGTTCGTCGGAGTCTACTTTCTCTCCAATATTTTTTAACCATTTCGATACAGTAGCCTCTGTTACTGACTCACCTAAAGCTGGAACTACTATTTTTTCTGACATTTATTCTAATTAAATTTACCTACAACCTTTTCTAATATTTCTTTTTGTTCTGCAAGGTGTTTGTTAAGATTTCCTGTAGCAGGTGATGCCGCAGCATTTCTGCCAATATACTTAACTTTTTCGCCTTTTACTTGAATGATTTCAAGTGTTCGATCTATATAATACTTCGAGGTATTCCATGCACCCATATTCATGGGCTCTTCCTGACACCAATAAAATTTTGCATTTTTATATCTGCTAAGTTCTTTTGCCAAGTGTTTTGCTGGGAATGGGTATAACTGCTCTATTCTTATGAAAACTACCGAATCATCTTTAGATTTTTCTCTTGCCTCCAGTAAATCAAAATAAATTTTTCCAGAACACATAATAACTTTTTTAATTTTATTATCTTTTTTTAATTTAATAAACTTGCTCTCAGGTAAATAGGAATGGTCTATTAAAATTCTGTGGAAACGCGTTTTTTTCGTAAAGTCTTCTAAATTTGAAACACATTTTTTGTGTCTCAACAAAGATTTAGGGGTCATAATTATCAATGGCTTTCTAAAATCTCTTCTCATTTGACGTCTAAGTAAATGAAAATAATTTGCAGGCGTTGTACAATTGACAACTTGTAAATTTTCTTGAGCACACAATTGTAAAAATCTTTCCAATCTTGCTGAAGAGTGTTCTGGTCCTTGTCCCTCATATCCATGAGGTAAAAGCATTACAAGACCACTTGCTCTGGACCATTTAGACTCAGCAGATGAAATAAATTGATCAATAACAACCTGAGCCCCATTTGCAAAATCTCCAAATTGTGCCTCCCATAGAACTAATGTTTCAGGCTCAGATAAAGAATATCCAAATTCAAAACCTAAAACTCCAAGCTCAGATAATAAACTATCAATAACTTCAAATTTTTTTTGATTTTTTGCTAGATGTTGTAAAGGAACGTATCTGTCATGATTGTCTTGGTTTCTTAACACAGCATGCCTTTGACTAAAAGTACCTCTTCCAGAGTCTTGTCCTGAAAGTCTTACGGAAAAACCTTCGTTTAAAAGTGTACCAAAAGCTAAAGACTCTGCAGTTGCCCAATCTATTTGTTTTCCATCAGTAAACATTTTTCTTTTGTTTTCAAAAATTTTCATTAAAGTTTTATGTAAACTAAAGTTTTTAGGTATTTCTGTAATTTTTTTTCCAATATTTATAAGTTCTTTTTTTTCTACACCTGTAATTCCTCTTTTGTCTTTACCTATTTCTGGTTTAAATCGAGACCATACTCCATCAAACCAAGTCATTTTTTCTTTATAACTTCTAGCGTTAGCAAATTCTTTGCTTAAAAATTCTTTAAATTTTCTTTGTTGCGATTCTATTTCTTGTTGCGAAATTAAACCTTGGGCATTAAGTTTTTTTCCATAAATTTGAAGAGTAGATGGATGTGTTCGAATTCTTTTATACATCAATGGTTGTGTGAATGATGGTTCATCGCCTTCGTTGTGTCCAAAGCGACGATAACAAACCATATCTATAACCACATCTCTATTAAATTTTTGTCTAAATTCTGTTGCAATTTTTGCACAATGAACGACTGCTTCAGGATCGTCTCCATTAACATGTAAAATTGGAGCTTCAACCATTTTTGCTAAATCAGATGGGTAGGGCGAAGATCTTGCAAATCTTGGTGCTGTTGTAAAACCAATTTGATTATTTACTATAATGTGAATTGTGCCTCCAGTATTGTGTCCTGGTAATCCTGACATTGCAAAACATTCGGCAACTACACCCTGTCCGGCAAAAGCAGCGTCTCCATGTATTAAAACTGGAATAACCTTTTTTCTTTCCTTGTCTTTATGAAAGTATTGTTTGGCCCGAACTTGTCCTAAAACTATTGGATTTACAGCTTCTAAATGTGACGGGTTATCAGTAAGACTAATATGAACTAAATTTCCATCAAATTCACGGTTTGCTGAAGCACCTAAATGGTATTTTACATCTCCCTCAAAATCTTTTTTGGAGTCAATTTTTTCACCAAAAAATTCCTTAAATATTACCCTAAAAGGTTTTTGCATCATATTTGCTAGAACATTTAATCTTCCTCTGTGTGGCATACCAATTTTTACCTCTTTCACACCTAGGTGCCCACCTCGTTTTATAATTTGTTCTAAAGCAGGTATAAGTGACTCGGCGCCATCAAGACCAAACCTCTTAGTTCCAACAAATTTTATGTGTAAAAATTTTTCAAAACCTTCTGCCTCTATTAATTTATTGAGTATTGCTCTCTTTCCATTTTCTGTAAATTTAATACCTTTTTCTTTTCCTTCTATTCTCTCTCTAATCCAAGATCTTTCCTTTGGATCAGCCATATGCATAAATTCATAACCGATATTTCCACAATAAATTTCTCTTAAAGATTTTATTATTTCCTTTATATTTGAGGTTTCCATTCCTAACGTTCCATCTAAAAATATTTTTTTATTTTCATCTTTTTTGCTTAATCCATAGGTCTCTGGCTTGAGTTCGGAATGTTCTTCACGTTTTAATAAGGAAAGAGGATCTAAATTGGCTATCATGTGCCCCCTTATTCTGTAAGCTCTTGTTAGCGTACTAACTCTTATCGAATTTTTTGCATTTTCCTTAATTCCAGAAATATCTACATTATCAACGGATTGATCATTTATTTTTTCTCCATTCATCCTTGTGAATTTTTTCTTTTTTTTTGGAGACCAGCTTGGTCCATTAACTGTATTTATGATTAGTTCTTTATTATCTTTAAGCCCTTTAAAAAATTCTTTCCATTCTTCAGTCAAGCCTTGCGGATTTGTGATATATTGAGCATAAAGTTCTTCGATAAATTCAGAGCTATTATTACCTAAAAAAGATGTTTTTTCGAAAATATTATTATTTTTAATTATAGACATTATTTTGTAGAACTATATTAACACAAAAATCAAATATTCAACTTTTAAGTTTTAAATATTTAATTTTTAAGTTTTTTATAAAGTGTTTTGCCAATATCAGCAGGAGATTTTGATATAGTAATACCTGCAGATTTCATGAGCTCAATCTTGTCTTCTGCTCCACCCTTGCCGCCTGATATAATTGCACCTGCATGTCCCATTCTTCTGCCTGGAGGTGCTGTTAATCCTGCGACAAAACCTACGGTAGGTTTTTTTATTTTGGACTTTTTTAAAAACTCTGCTGCTTCCTCTTCTGCTGAACCACCGATTTCGCCAATCATTACAATGGAATGGGTGTCATTATCTTTTAGAAAAAGTTCTAAACAATCAATAAAGTTTGTACCATTAATTGGGTCACCACCAATACCAATACAGGTTGATTGTCCAAGACCATTTTGCGATGTTTGAGAAACCGCTTCATAAGTAAGCGTTCCTGATCTTGATACAATTCCAACAGAACCTTTTTTATGAATGCTTCCTGGCATTATTCCAATCTTACATTCCTCAGGAGTAATTATACCAGGACAGTTAGGTCCTATTAATCTACTTTTACTTTTTGATAATGCATGTTTAACCCTCATCATATCAATAACTGGGATTCCCTCGGTTATGCAAACTACTAACTCTAAATTTGCATCAATTGCTTCTAATATAGCTTCAGCTGCAAACTTTGGTGGAACATAAATCATTGTTGCGTTTGCTCCTGTTTTTTCCTTTGCATCTACTACAGTGTTAAAAACTGGAAGACCCAGATGCTTTTGACCACCTTTTTTAGGAGTAACACCACCTACTAGTTGTGTACCATATTTTATTGCCTGTTCAGAGTGAAAGGTTCCGTGTGTTCCAGTAAATCCTTGACATATTAATTTAGTATTTTTATTTACAATAACTGACATTTATTTTATTTCTCCAACAATTTTATTTGCTGCATCATTTAAATCAGACGCAGATAAAATTTTTAAACCAGATTTTTCCAAAATTTCTTTTCCTTTCTCAAAATTTGTACCCGCAAGTCTAACTACTAAGGGGACTTGAATATTAGTCTCTTTTGCTGCCTTAACAACTCCTTCTGCAAGAACATCACAACGCATTATCCCCCCAAAAATATTTATTAGTATCCCTTTGACTTTTTTATCTGATAAAATTAATTTAAAAGCCGCTGAAACTTGCTCTTTTGAGGCTCCTCCACCAACGTCAAGAAAGTTTGCAGGTTCCTGCCCATACAATTTAATTATATCCATTGTTGCCATTGCTAATCCCGCACCATTTACCATGCAACCTATAGAACCGTCTAATTTTATATAAGCAAGACCAAACTTGCTTGCTTCAATCTCCGTATTCTCCTCTTCGTTTAAATCTCTAAGTTTTAAAATTTCAGGTCTTCTATACATAGCGTTATCATCAAAATTCATTTTAGCATCCAGGCAAATAAGTTTTTTTTGCTTTGTTATTACCAGAGGATTAATTTCAATTAACGAAGCATCCTTTTGAATTAAAATGTTATACATAGCACTCAGTAATTTTATAGCATCTTTTTTTTGATTATCTTCTAATGAAAATATTTTAATAATTTTTTCTATGTCTTCTGCTGAAAGATTCTTCTTAAGATCAACTTTAGTGGTTAAAATTTTTTCTGGATTTTTTTTTGCTACCGACTCGATATCTATGCCTCCCTCAGTACTACTTATAAAAGCAATTTTTGAAGATCCTCTATCAATCAAACATGAGAGGTATAGTTCTTTTTCTATATCATATGCCTCTTGTATATAAACTCTTTTGACTTTTTTACCTTCTGGCCCTGTTTGATGTGTTACAAGAATTTTACCAAACATTTTTTCTGTTTCAGTTTTAATTTTCGATCTGTCTACAAGTTTAACACCACCTGCTTTTCCTCTTCCACCTGCATGGATTTGAGCTTTAACTACTAATTTATCTGAGGTAAGGCTTTCAATTTTTTTTTCTACTTCTTTAGCGTCAAAAACGACAACTCCATTTGAGACTGGTGCTTCAAACTCTTTTAATAGGTCTTTGGCTTGATGTTCATGAATATTCATTTTTATCTTTTACTTTTTAAATCTTTACAATTTTTTATCTCATAACTATTAAGTTTTTCGAAAATTAAACTCTCATTTAAACAGCTTTGGTCTAAATAGTCATAAATACTGTCTTTATTCAACGGGTCAATAATATAAATAACCTCAAGATTATTTTTAGTGATAACATCGATAATCAAATCTTTATATTGTTTTGAATACCCGCTGTTTCTCAAAGGATAAGTAGTACCATCTAGAGTATAAACCATACTTGGTGAAAAAAGCTTTTCATTTAAAATTATTGAAAAGAAAGAGTAATTAGTAACAACCATTTTTTTTCTTTTATCAGATTTTAAGTGATTTTTTACATTATTGATTAAATTAATTTCTTGTTCAACATTATTTTTGTATTCTGGGGAAATCCATTGTAATCCTTTGAGTTTTGTGTGAATTTTAGTTGCAGGTACTGATTTTGATAAATCTACTGATGAGAGTTCATGAAACTTTCTACCTTCATTAAATCGAAAGTGGTACTTAGCTGTTACAAGAATACAAAAAACAACCAAAAATAAAAATAACATATTTTTCTTTTTTAATTTTGCTTCCTCAATAGCTATGTGTGAAAAGGCAACTAATAGCGGTACAAGAAAAAAAATAAATGTTTGATTTTTTGTAAGTATCTGATGAAATATTAGAGATAACGTAAAGAACAAAATGATAATGAAATAAAAAAAGTTTTTTTTCTTTAAATAATCATTTTCGTTGATAATTTTTTTTAAATTAATCAAAAATAATGGCATCAATGCTAAGTACACAAATTTGAAATGACCTACAGTTCCTCTTATTGTTAGATTTAGATTATCAATTCTTGATCCACCAATTTCTTGAGGATAAAAAATATATTGTTGAATAAAGTTTTCAAATTTTATACCTGCAAAAAATCCAAAGGTAAACGTAAACAAAATAAAAATTAAGGAACCTGACAAAATATATTTAATAATTTCTTTTTTGTTATTAACAAAAGCATATAGCAAAGCTACTACAGTAATACAGAATATAATATAAGAAGTCGGCACCTGTTTTGACAAAAAACCAAAACCAAAAAATATTGGTAATATAATCCAAAATATTTTTTTTTCTTTTTTAATTGCCAATAGTAAAGAATAAACACCTAATAAAGAAAAAAAAGCTGAGTGGTGATCAACAAAAGGTGTGCCGCTTGAAGTATATGCTAGTACTGAAAACAATATAGAATAAATAAAACAATAGTTGATGTTTAGTTTAAATTCCTTGAGTGTAAAATACGTGGCAATTGAAATTAAACCATTCATTAAAGAAGCATGAAGAACATAAGTATTCCAATTTATTCCAAGAATGAAAAAGAAAAGAGCTTGAACATAATTGATCAAAACGCCCGATACCATCCATATATCAGTAAAAGGAATTTCGCCCTGAAGTATTCTAAATCCTAAGTCAAAATGATAAAAAGTATCTAAAGGAAAGACTCCTAAGTTTGCATAATATCGATTTATAAATACTGAGAATACAAAAATTGATATAATGAAAAGATAGTTTCTGTTTAACAAAGTTTTTAAACTCATAATATTTAATAGAATAACTGTTTAAAGTTATTTTGCTAAAGTCGGGTCAATCTTAACTGCTGATTGAAATAATTCTTTTACAGCTTTAATTGAAGTGTCAAAATTTAATTTTTCACTCTTATCTAGTTCTATTTCAACTATTTTCTCTACTCCTTTTTTACTAATAACAACTGGTACACCTGCATAAATACTATTGTAACCATATTCTCCGTTTAAATATGCTGCGCAAGGTAGTGTTTTTTTTAAATCTTTTAGATAGGACTCGGCCATTTCAACGCCAGAGGCTGCTGGGGCATAAAAAGCTGACCCTTTTTCCAATAACTTGACTATTTCTGCTCCACCTTTTCTTGTTCTAGCGATGATTTCTTCCAACTTACTCTTTGATATTTTATTTTCATTAACTAATTCTATAAGAGTTTTGTTATTTATTTTTGTTTGTTTTGGCATAGGTACCATAGTGTCTCCATGTCCTCCTAGAACTAAAGACTCGATGTTTTTAACTGGCTCCTTTAATTCCCTAGATAAAAAATATTTAAATCTAGAAGAATCTAAAATTCCTGCCATACCAACTACTTTATTAGTTGAAAATTTAGAATATTTTTGGAGTGCCATCACAATTACATCTAATGGGTTAGTAATACAAATCACAAAAGCGTTAGGTGATGTATCTTTAATTTCGTCTGAAACCTGTTTTATAATTTTGAGATTAGTGCCTAATAAATCATCACGCGACATCCCAGGTTTTCTTGGAACTCCTGCAGTTATAATTATAACGTCAGAATTTTTAGTATCATTATAGTTACTTGTGCCAGTTATATTAACATTAAACCCACTGACACCCGAAGATTGAGCAATATCCAAAGCTTTACCCTTGGCTAATCCTTCGGCAACATCAAATAAAACTACATCACCAAGCTCTTTAATTGCAATCAGATGCGCCAAAGTTCCACCAATTTGCCCAGCACCTATAAGTGATATTTTTTTATTCATTTTATTTCATAGTTGGCATCACAAATTCTGGATCTGATTTAATTCCAGATGGCCATCTTGATGTTATTGTTTTTAATTTAGTATAAAATCTTACACCTTCAGGTCCATGTATACTTTGATCTCCAAATAAAGATCTTTTCCATCCGCCAAAGCTATGGAATGCCATTGGAACAGGTATTGGTATATTTATTCCTACCATTCCAATTTTTACATTGCTTGCAAAAGATCTGCCAGTATCTCCATCCCTTGTAAATATACTTGTGCCATTCCCAAATTCATGATCGTTAACTAATGATAATGCTTCGGTGTAATCCTTTACTCTTACAACTGAAAGAACAGGACCAAATATTTCCTCTTTATAAATTCTCATGTCTTTCTTAACATGATCAAATAGACATCCCCCCATATAAAAACCATTTTCGTAACCCTGAAGCGTTAAATTTCTTCCGTCTACTACAAGCTTTGCACCCTCTTTTACTCCCACGTCAACATAACCTTTGACTTTTTCTAAGTGCTCTTTGGTAACTAGTGGACCCATTTGAGATTTTTTATCTAACCCTGGACCGATTTTTAAAGACTCTACTTTTTTTGATAAACTTTTTACAAGAGGATCGGCAATTTTACCAACCGCTACTGCAACTGATTGTGCCATACATCTCTCTCCGGCTGAACCATATGCTGCTCCCATCAAACCATTTACCGCTTGCTCTAAATCACAGTCTGGCATTATTACACAGTGATTTTTTGCTCCCCCCAAAGCTTGGACTCTTTTTTCATTTTTTGCACAATTTTCATAAATGTATTTAGCAATTGGAGTTGAGCCAACAAAGCTAACTGCAGCAATATCTTTATTGTTAATAATTGCATCAACAGCCTCTTTATCTCCATTTACAACATTAAATACGCCTGGGGGTAGACCGGATTCTAAAAATAATTCTGCTAATTTCATCGAACAAGATGGATCTTTCTCGGATGGTTTTAAAACAAATGTATTTCCACAAGCTATTGCCATTGGAAACATCCACATAGGGACCATTGCCGGAAAATTAAAAGGAGTAATTCCCGCACAAACACCAAGCGGTTGTCTCATTGACCAGCTATCAACATTAGTTCCAACATTTTCTGTGAATTCTCCTTTTAATAATTGTGGTATACCACAAGCAAACTCTACAACTTCCAAACCTCTTGTCAAAGATCCTTTGGCATCTTCGTAGACTTTTCCGTGTTCAGAAACAATAATTTTTGTTAGTTCATCGTAGTTTTTTTCGATCAATTCTTTAAATTTAAAAAGGACTCTGGCTCTAAACAATGGAGTTTTTTCTGACCAACTTGGAAAAGCTTTTTTTGCAGATTCAACAGCTTTGTTTAAATCAGCGCTGCTTGCAAGATTTACATTAGAACTTGCCTCCCCAGTAGCAGGATTAAAAACCTTTGCTGTTCTTTTAGATGAACCTTTTAATATTTTGCCGTCAATAAAATGCTCTATTGAATTCATTTTGTTATTAATGATTAATTAAGCTTTTAGCTCGTTGCAAGCATTTTTTTAATAGATCCAATTGCTTTAGCAGGATTTAAACCTTTTGGGCAAGAATTAGTGCAATTCATAATCGTATGACATCTATACAGTTTAAGCTCATCTGCAACTTTTTTTAATCTTTCTTTTCTCTCTTCGTCTCTGCTGTCTGTTATCCAACGATATGCTTGTAATAAAACTGCTGGTCCTAAATATTTGTCTCCATTCCACCAATAGCTTGGGCAAGAAGTTGAGCAACATGCACATAGTATACACTCGTAATAACCATCAAGTTTTGCTCTGTCTTCTTGCGATTGTTTGATTTCTGCAGATGTTTTTTCTCCAACTTTTGCTTTTAACCAAGGTTCTACTGACTCGTATTGTTTATAAAGCGTAGTCAAATCACCAACTAAATCCTTGATCACTTTTAAATGGGGTAATGGATAAATATTTAATTCACCTTTAATATCTGAGTGAGATTTTATACAAGATAATGTGTTCACCCCGTCAACGTTCATAGCGCATGAACCACAAACACCGTGTGCACAAGATCTTCTAAAAGTTAAAGTTGAATCAATTTCATTCTTAATTTTGAAAAGAATATCTAATACTTTAGGTCCGCACTCATTTAAATCTACTTCGAATGTATCTATTCTTGGATTTTCATTGCTAGATGGGTTCCACCTATAAACATTAACTTTTTTTAAATTATTTGATCCAGTTTTGTCTTCGTAGTATTTGCCTTTTAAAATTTTAGAGTTTTTTGGAAGGCTAAATTGAACCATTAATATATTCGCTCCCTCGGTGGAAAGTATTGCACATCATTTGTTAGCGTTTTAGCATGAACAGGCCTATAGGCAACTTTAACATCATTTCCTTTTTGCCAAGCTAAAGTATGAGTCATATATTTCTTATCGTCTCTATTTTTATAGTCCTCTCTTGCGTGAGCTCCTCGACTTTCTTTTCTGTGATAAGCTGAGTCTATTGTTGTCATTGCTTGTCTTATAAGATTATCAAATTCAAGAGTTTCAACTAAATCTGTATTAAATAATAATGATTTGTCTGATACTGATATATCCTGCATACCTTCAAAAGGTTTTCTAATTTGATCCATACCTTCTTTTAATGTTTTTTCTGTTCTGAAAACTGCACATTTAGATTGCATGGTTTTCTGCATTGAAAGTCTTAGTTCAGAAGTTTTTGTTGAACCAGATGAGTTGCGAAGTTTATCAAATCTAGTTAAACATTTATCTGTTTCACTTTGTGGTATCTCTTCGTGCGGAGTTCCAGGTTTAATGAGCTCAGCTGCTCTGTTTGCTGCAGATTTTCCAAAAACTACTAAATCTATTAAAGAGTTTGACCCTAACCTGTTAGCGCCGTGAACAGATACACATGCAGCCTCTCCTATAGCCATTAATCCTGGTACTGTGGACTCTTTTCCATTTAAGGTTAAAACTTCAGCTTTATAGTTTGTTGGAATTCCTCCCATATTATAATGAACTGTAGGTACAACTGGAATAGGATCTTTTCTAACATCAACTTCACAAAAAGTTTTGGCAGACTCCGCAATTCCAGGTAGTCTTTCCTCAATTACTTTTGGATCTAAATGATTTAAATGTAAATTTACGTAATCTTTATTTTTCCCAACTCCTCTTCCTTCATTAATTTCAACTGCTATCGATCTACTCACAACATCCCTTGAAGCTAAATCTTTAGCTTTTGGAGCATATTTTTCCATAAATCTTTCACCCTTCGAGTTTAAAAGATAACCACCTTCACCTCTTACGCCTTCTGATATTAAAGTTCCCACTCCATAAATTCCCGTTGGATGAAACTGAACAAATTCCATATCCTGCAATGGCAATCCTGCTCTTAGTGCCATACCGTTACCATCTCCAGTACATGTATGTGCTGAGGTTGCTGTATAATAAACTTTACCATAACCTCCTGTAGCTAAAATTGTTATATGTGACCTAAATCTATGTATTGTTCCGTCATTTAAGTTCCAAGCAATAAGACCTTTGCACTCACCATTTTTCATTAAAAGGTCTAAAGCAAAATATTCTATAAAAAATTCTGTATTATGTTTAAGGGCTTGACCATATAAAGTGTGTAATATTGCATGACCAGTTCTATCTGCGGCTGCGCAGGTTCTTTGTACGGACTCGTTTCCATAATTTTTTGTCATTCCTCCAAATGCTCTTTGATAGATTTTCCCTTCTTTTGTTCTACTAAATGGAACGCCATATTTTTCTAGTTCGATTACAGCTTTTGGTGCTTCTTTGCATAAGTGCTCAATTGCATCCTGGTCACCTAACCAGTCTGATCCTTTGACTGTATCGTACATATGCCATCTCCAATCATCTTCGCCCATATTTCCGAGTGCAGCAGAAATTCCTCCTTGAGCAGCAGATGTATGGCTTCTGGTAGGAAATACTTTTGATATGCATGCAGTCTTTAGGCCTGCTTCGGATAGTCCAACAGCTGCTCTCAAACCTGATCCTCCAGCCCCAAGAACTACTACATCGTATTCGTGATCTATAATTTTATAAGCTTTCATAATATTTATAATTTAATTAAATATATAATTATTAATAATGTCATTACTATACTAAATAAAACAAGCAATCTGTTTGCGGCATTTTTGAATTTTATGTCACTAATATAGTCCTCAAATACCTCACTAATAGTGAGAGTATAAAAAGTAAAGGCCAATATTGTGAATAAAGAAAATAGAATTTTGGTTAATATACTAGAGAAAAACAATGTTAATTGAGAATTATTACCATCAAATAATGTTACGAAACTTATTACAAACCAAATTAAAAATGGAATTAATAAGCCTGAAGAAACTTTGATTGTTAACCATTTTGTAGTAGCTCTGATCATTCTAAATAATATTCCTTCCTAAAAGGTATAGTAAAATTGCCAAGACAAAGGATGCTATTATGGAAATTATACCTGTTATCTGAGATACTTTTAAATCAAAACCATATCCTATGTCCCATGCTAAATGTCTGATCTCATTTACAATTTGAAAGCTGAATGACCAACACAAAGATATTATTAAAAACTTTCCAAAAAAAGATTGTGAAATTATTTGAAAAATTTGTGAATTAAAACTGCTAAAAATTAATACAGATGAAATAAAAATGAAGCCAATAAAATTAATTATACCAACAATTCTATGAGCAATAGAGAGAAGTGATGATATGTGCCATCTATAAACTTGGAGGTGTGGCGACAATGGTTTGTCTTTATTTTCCATAATATTTTTTTATTAATTCTTCTGCAATTTGCACTGTATTCAATGCAGCCCCTTTAAGTAAATTATCAGAAACGACCCACATATTAAGTGCTTTATCATTGGAGCTATCTTGTCGAATTCTAGAAATAAAAGTTAAATAGCTATTTTCTGCTTCCAGAGGGGTTATATAACCTCCATCTTTTCTTTCATCTAAAACTTTGCATCCATCAGATTTAATTAAAATATCTTTTACATCTTTGATGTCGAAGGATTTTTCAAATTCAACATTAATTGACTCGGAATGAGATACTAAAACAGGTACTCTAACACAAGTAGCTGTTATTTTAATTTTATTATCTAAAATTTTTTGTGTTTCCTTTATCATTTTCTGCTCTTCTTTTGTATATCCTTCATCAACAAATTCATCTATATGAGGTATCAAATTAAAAGCAATTTGCTTAGTGAAGTTTTTGGAGTTAATTTTTTTACCAGCTAAAAAATCTTTTGATTGATTAACCAACTCATCCATTGGAGCTTTTCCTGCTCCAGATACAGATTGATATGTAGAAACAATAACCCTTTTAATTTTAAATTGATCATGCAATGGCTTTAGAGCTACTACCATTTGAATAGTAGAGCAATTAGGGTTAGCAATTATATTTTTCTTTTTGTACGTTGCTAATTTATCCAAGTTAACCTCAGGAACTATTAAAGGTACATCTTTATCCATTCTAAAAAATTTTGAATTATCAATTACAACTGTTTTTTTGCTTGCTTTTGGAACCCATTTTTCAGCTAACTTACTTCCAGCGGCAAAAAAAGTTATTTGAGAATTTGAAAAATCATATTTTTCAAGACTTTGAATTTGAATTTCATTTCCTCTAAATTTAATTTTTTTTCCTTCACTCTTTTCAGATGCAACTAAAAATAACTCAGAGATTTTAATTTTAGATTTCTCTAAAATTTCAATAGTTTTTCTTCCAACGTTGCCGGTGGCACCAATTATAGCTAAGTTCATTTTTGAGACTATTTTAATTTAAATTTGATATAATTGCATCACCCATATCTGAGGTGGATACCTTTTTCTTTCCTTTTGACATTATATCAGGGGTTCTTAAACCATCTTCCAAGGTCTTTTCAACAGCTTTGTCTAACATGACAGACTCTTTTTCTAAACCAAGAGAATATTTTAATGCCATAGAAAAACTTAATATAGTTGCAATTGGGTTAGATATATTTTTTCCAGCGATATCAGGTGCTGAACCATGAACTGGCTCATACAAAGATCTTGTTCTACCATTCTTGTCTTTGTCACCTAAAGATGCTGAGGGTAATAATCCTAGAGATCCTGTTAGCATTGCTGCTTCATCTGACAACATGTCTCCAAATAAATTATCTGCTAGTATTACATCAAATTGTTTTGGATTTCTTAAAAGTTGCATAGCACAATTGTCTGCGAGCATATGATTTAATTCTATTTTTTTATAGTCTTTGTCCTTTAGAATTTGAACTTCTTCTCTCCATAAAACTCCTGCCTCCATAACATTGGATTTTTCGCAGGATGTTACTTTGTTTTTTCTTTTTGCTGCTAATTCAAAAGCTACCTTAGCAATTCTTCTTATTTCTTTGGTTGTATAAACGTGTGTGTTAACACCTCTCCGTTCTCCATTTTCTATAGGTTTTACTCCTCTTGGTTCTCCAAAATAAATCCCTCCTGTTAACTCTCTTACTATTAAAATATCAAGACCTGAAACCACTTCTGGTTTTAATGTAGAGGAGTCAACAAGTTGTTTAAAACATATTGCTGGCCTTAAATTTGCAAATAATTTTAATTCTTTTCTTAATTTGAGAAGAGCTCTTTCAGGTTTTTTTGAAAATTCTAATTTGTCGTACTGTGGTCCACCACAGGCACCAACTATAACTGCATCACTTTCCACCGCTCTATAAAACACTTCGTCTGTTATAGGCACACCATGTTTGTCGATGGCTGCTCCACCGATCAAATCTTGATCAATTTTAAAATCTAATGATTTTTTTTTATTAAACCATTCGATAACTTTTTTTGTCTCACCAACAACTTCTGGACCTATTCCGTCACCGGGAAGTAACAATATTTTTTTTTGATTTATAGCCATCTTATAACCAAGGTTTGCTTTGAGACATTTTGCTCTCAAAATTATTAATGTTTTCAACTTTTTTTAATGACAGCGCAATATCATCTAAACCTTCTAATAAACATTTCTTTTTAAAGGAGTCTAATTTAAATTTAAATGACTTATTTCCATAAACGACTTCTTGCTCCTGAAGTTTCACTTCGATACTTTCTTTTCTTGAAGAATATTCTTTTAACTCATTAACAATATCTTCACTTACAATAACGGGGAGTATCCCGTTTTTGAAACAATTGTTATAGAATATATCTGCAAAGCTTTCACTTATTATGACTTTAATGCCAAAATCTAGTAAAGCCCATGGTGCATGTTCTCTTGATGATCCACAGCCAAAATTTTTTCCAGTAATTAATATTTTAGAACTTTTATATGGCTCATTATCTAAAATAAAACCTTTGATTGGATTTCCTTTTTCATCAAACCTCATTTCATAAAATAAGCTTTTACCTAAACCAGATCTCTTTATAGTTTTTAAAAATTGTTTAGGTATGATTTTATCAGTATCTATATTCATTAAAGGAATATATGCCGGAATACTTTTAATTTTAGTAAACTTTTCCATTTTAATTATCAAACTTTCTTACATCTGATAGATGTCCTTCGATCGCAGCAGCTGCAGCCATTGCTGGAGAAACTAGGTGAGTTCTTCCTCCACGTCCTTGTCTTCCTTCAAAATTTCTGTTGGAAGTTGATGCACATCTTTCTCTTGGTTTTAATTGATCTTCATTCATTCCAAGGCACATTGAACATCCAGGCTCTCTCCATTCAAAACCTGAGTTTTTAAAAATTTTATCTAAACCTTCTTGCTCTGCTTGATTTTTAACAAGTCCAGATCCAGGAACGACCATCGCATTTACATGTCCTGCTATTTTCTTATTTTTAAGAAGTTTTGCTGCTTCTCTTAAATCCTGAATTCGTCCATTAGTACAACTTCCAATAAAAACTTTATCAATTTTTATCTCAGTCATCTTTGTATTCGGTTTCAAACCCATATAATCAAGAGATCTTTCCATTGCAATACGTCTATCATTATCTTTTTCTTTTGTTGGATCTGGTACTGATCCATTTACCGGAACAACATCTTGAGGAGAAGTTCCCCAGGTTACTTGTGGAACAACGTCGTTTCCATTAATTAATATTTCTTTATCAAACTTACAATCATTGTCAGATTTTAGTTGGTTCCAATAATCTAATGCTTTCTTCCAGTTATCATTTTTGGGTGACATGGGTTTGTTTTCTAAGTATTTAAAGGTCTTTTCATCTGGCTGTATTAATCCTGCTCTTGCACCACCCTCAATAGTCATATTACAAACTGTCATCCTTTCTTCTATACTAAAATTTTTTATAACATCACCAGAGTATTCAATAACAAAACCTGTTCCACCAGCAGTTCCAATCGTTCCGATAATTTTCAAAATAACATCCTTAGCTGTTACACCAACTGATAATTTTCCATCAACTTTCAGAAGTAAATTTTTAGATTTTTTTTGAATAAGTGTTTGAGTTGCCAAAACATGTTCTACCTCGGAGGTTCCTATTCCGAAAGCCAGAGATCCGAAGGCTCCATGAGTTGCTGTGTGGCTATCTCCACATACTATTATTGTGCCTGGTTGAGTAAATCCTTGCTCAGGACCAATTATATGCACTATACCTTGTCTTTTATCATTCATATCAAAAAGAGGCACTCCAAATTCTTTGCAATTCTTTCTTAGTGTATCTACTTGAATTTTTGATTGTTGATCACTAATTCCTTTTGATCGATCTGTGGTAGGAACGTTATGATCAGCTACCGCTAAAGTAAAATTTGGCTTTCTAACTTTTCTTTTATTCATTCTTAAACCTTCAAAAGCCTGAGGACTTGTTACCTCATGCACCAAGTGTCTATCAACATACAGAAGTGATGTTCCGTCATCTTGCTCATAAACAAGATGATCATCCCAAATTTTATCGTATAAAGTTTTTGGCATTATAAATTATTTTTTTAAGTTTTCTGGTTTTTTATTTTCTTTTTTTTCTGAAACTTTTTTGGTTAGCTCTGATTTTTCTTTTTGATTTTCTAAATTACTTACTTTTGAAGCATCAGATTTAACAACCTCTGTTGGACTAGTTTTAACCTGATCCTTAACTTCAACTTCTATTCCAATATTTTTTTTCATTTTTTCTGCGATTCTTGCAGATTTACCTTTTCTATCTCTTAAATAGTAAAGTTTTGCTCTTCTTACTTTTCCAGATCTAATAACTTTTATTGAGCTTACAATAGGACTATAAAGTGCAAATGTTCTCTCAACACCTTCACCAAAAGAAATTTTTCTTACTTTAAAAGAAGAATTAATACTCCTATTTTTTTTAGCAATGCAAACCCCTTCAAAATTTTGAATTCTTTCTCTTTTTCCCTCAACGATTCTTACACCTACTCGAATAGTATCCCCTGGAAAAAATTCAGTTATTTTCTTCTTAGAGATTATTTTTTCTAGGTTCGCTTTATTTATATCTTCAATGTTTTTCATTTTTTTTACTTTTTAAATATTTTTCCCAAAGATCTGGTCTCTGGCGACGTGTTATATCCTTAGATTGTGACAAACGCCAGTCCTTAATTTTAGCATGATCCCCGGACAATAGTACATCTGGAACACTTTTTTTTTCCCAAATTTGAGGTTTTGTATATTGTGGATATTCTAAAAGTCCATTTTCAAAACTTTCATCATTTTTAGATTTCTCATTGCCTAATATACCTGGTAATAATCTTAGTACAGCATCAATAACTACAAAAGAGGCTGACTCTCCCCCGGATAAAATGTAATCACCAATGCTAACCTGCTCTATGTTTCTTGTACCTAAAACACGCTCATCAATACCTTCGAAATGACCACAAATTATATTGATGGTCTTCTCTTTTGTTAAGTTTTTAGCAAAATTTTGATCGAATTTTTTCCCTTTCGGAGAAAGATAAAAAATTTTCTCATTTTTTTTTATTTTACTATCTAAAGACTTTCCTAGGATGTCTGGTTTTAAAAGCATTCCATTTCCACCACCAAAAGGTTTATCATCAACCGTTTTGTGTTTATCTTCTGCTGCGTCTCGAATATTTATAATCTCTAAGCTCCATATTTTTTTTTCTAAAGCTTTTCCGTACAGGCCTTTATTTAGTGGACCTGGAAAAATTTCAGGATACAAAGTAAATACTCGAGCCTTCCACATTGTTTTTTTTTCTATTTAGGTAACTTAGTTGCACCGGTTTCTTGGTGTACTATTTTTCCATCTTTAAACTTGTAATAAGACATAACTGCTTCTTTGTTACCATCCTTAAAACTTGCAATAGCATGCATGAAGCCAACTTCGTTATTTTCAAAAAGAATTCTCTCTTTGTCTAATTGAACATCTTTCATTCCAACCCATTTAACCACATCATCTTTAGATAATGTTTTTCCAGATGCATGCATTAGGAATTTAAAATCATCATGCATGATTTCTTTTGCACCGTTTGAATCACCTTCGTTTACTGCTTTTACTAATTTTTGTATTATAGACATTATTTTTTCTCCTCTTTTTTTTCTTCTTTCTTAGCTTCCTGTTTAGGAGCTTCTTTTTTTGGTTCTTCTTTCT
>MDTB01000864.1_pt1 | contig 36832 bp, 20 predicted proteins | sample 811161 | NCBI WGS metagenome assembly MDTB01 (sample SAMN05326650, study PRJNA326480) | marine metagenome | isolation source: seawater | place: Mediterranean Sea | collected 2009 | reverse complement strand
CCGAGTCTGAAGGGATACAAGTCAAACCGGGGTCTGGTCTGGGCCTGAGTGACATTTGCCAGTTCTGGCAAGGATGCCAGAACTGCTCCGTATTGAAGAAACAAGCGTCGTGAGATACCTCCTTCATGTCGAATGGCTCGACTCAGATCGAATAGTGAAGACATGTTTTTATCATTCATTGATCCCCCCGCGTGCTGCAAGTCACATTTGTGTCACAGTTTTTTGCCATCCCGCATGAAACGCTGTGCTTAGTGAGATACCGTTTGAGTATTCACAACGCGATGCCTGCAACGCGGAGAAAAACAATCACTCAGGCTGCCTTGAGATTGACAAATTCCGTCAATAAGATATGGATGGATTGTGGTCTTTCAGTGGTCATTCAGGCTTATGTATATCAAATCCTTATTTTTTCCAACCGTCCTGGTTCCCTTGCTGCATCTTTCACTTGCGGCGCAGCCGGCCTTCACCGATGCCTTCGATGAAGATCGATCCGCGGATTGGTTAGTTTTTGACGAGAGTGTGGATGGCGTGTCCGATTTTAAGCTTCAATTTGCCCATGATTATTCTCAGGATCAGTTTGCTTTCACTATGGGCGGGGAAACTGAGTATTTTCCCGTTCCCAAAAACCCTTATGATACTCCCGGAAGTGCGAGCACCAAGGGTTTGAAAATCTCAGTGAATTCGGATGATCACCCCGCGGAATCCTCAGTCAGCCTGTTTCCCAAAGGCTTGGAGATGGAGGGGGATCATGCGCTGCGATTTCAAATGTTCATGAGCTATAACGGGCCCGCCTACGGCGGATCCGGTTCCACTGAATTTGCGACCATGGGAGTGGGGCAATCCGGAGAATTGGTCGCTTACCTGCGTGGCAACGGGGCATTGGATGGTGATGGTACTTTTTTTGCCGTCTCGGGGGAAGGCGGTGCCTCCAGAGATTTTCGAGCTTATGTCGGCGATGGGTTTGAGGAGCCTGAATTTCTGGATGAACAAACGGATCGGCATGGGTTCACGGACATGGATGGCGACGGGGTGGGGGAATATAACACCTACGGGGGCGGTCCCCTGGAAAAGGTGTTCCCATTTCCTTTTCATGAAACAACAGGTGCGCCCGGCAAGGGATGGGTCGCAGTGGAAATCAGGCGTATCGGTGATGAGGCGACCTGGGTGATGGATGGCCAAATCATTGCGACCATTTCCGCCGACAAAACCTTGTTTGGCGGAAACAATGTCATGATTGGATACACGGATCCCTTTTCCTCGATCGCAAATCCCGGTGAGGAGAATTTTGTGATTTTCGATAATGTCGAGGTGACAGCACTGGATCAGGGAGATGTCACTCCCGTGGTGGGGGTTCAAGTGCCTGGGGAGAACGTCGAGGATACCGAAACCGGGCTGGTTCAGTTTCAGGTTGCACCAGTTGTCGAGGACCAAGATTCAGTGGTTTTCACTTTTATCCGTCAGGGAGATCTCTCCAGTCCACTGGATGTGACCTACCACCTAGAGGGCTCTGCAAGGGAGGGTGCGGATTATGAGAGACCTTCGGCTCAAAAAGTGCAGTTTGAAGCAGGAGCGGGAGAAACCACGCTGACCTTGAAATTAATCAATGATCAGGAGGAGGAACTGGATGAAAGCATCTTGTTGATCATTGACATGCTCTGGAGCGTGGATGGTCCGGCTTACGAAACAGCCAGTGGCAAGTTTGTTCAGGTTCCACTGCTGGATGATGGTGACGTCGGAGCACCTCTTCCCGATGTTCTCGCAGGAGCGACCGAGATCTATGCAGAGGATTTTGAAGCCGATGTGTTGGATACCTGGGTGATCAACCAAAGCAGTGATGATACTTCAGTCACCTTTGCTTATGATTACTCCGTGGATGGTATTCCGGCAGCACCCGGAGGGAAGGGCGAAACAACCCTTGGACTTAAATTTACCGCCAACGAGAGCGAAGGCGCGGCGGCCCATATCACGGCAAGTCCGGCAGGAATGTACTTTGATGGAGACTATGCATTGGTGTTTGACCTCTGGATGAATGTCAACGGCCCCTTGCCGGGAGGCGGTGGGGGATCCACTGAATTTACCGCTGCGGGTATTGGGACCTCAGGCGATCATATTCAAGTGGCGGATGATCAATCCGATGGTGCATGGTTTGCGATGACTGGAGAAGGGGGGTCTTCAAGAGATTTCAGGTTCTTTCTGAACAACGATTATCTGATGGATGATCGTGGGGTTTATATGGCAGGTAGTCAGGATGCCGGTAATCCCTATTATGCCGCGATATTCCCTGAGGGGAAAGTGGCCCCGGACTTACAGGTATTCGAATTTCCATCACAGGATGGAGCTACCGCGGGAGGTCAAGTTGCCTTTCAATGGGTAGCGGTTCAAATGATTAAGAAGGGGGATACCATTACCTGGATCATGAATGGGATCGATGTGGTCAAGGCCAGTCAATCAACCGCCCCCTACTCGGATGAGGGAAATCTGTTTCTTGGCTACAGCGACTGGTTTTCTTCGGTCTCGGACAATGAGTTCATGAGTTTTGGGCTGTTCGATAACTTGAAGGTTTACCAGCTGGCCGAAGCCGTTGAGCTGTCTATCAGTATTGGTCAGGAAGCTTCAGGCATCTCCATAGAATACACAGGGAAGCTGGAGTCTGCCACCTCTCTTCAAGGACCATGGAGCGAGGTAGACAATGCCGAGTCGCCTCACGCGGTGGATCCTTCGACTGCTGAAATGAATTTTTTCCGCGTCGTTCCCTGAGCGATTGCATCAACAGCCCTGACTTCAGCTACCCCTCAACTGCTGAGGGGTAGTTTTTTTATACCCAATGGATGGGGTGCATCCGACTTGTTCAAGAAATGATATCTTGTTAAGTTGTTTTTCATGGGGCAAGAAAAGCGACTGCAACGGTGGATTGAGCGTTACGAATCCTTTCACCAACAGCCAACCAATCGACGCATACATCTGGTATGTGTTCCTCTGATTGTCATGAGCCTCATCGGCCTTCTGTGGTGTGTACCCTTACCCATTCCTGGAACTCAGGCATGGTATCCCGCACCCAATCTCGCCATGGTGCTGATCATTCTGGCCTCCTTTTACTATTTCATGCTTTCCATTCCAGTCCTGCTGGGAGTGATTTTCTGGTCTCTTCTCTCCAGCGCAATTGTCCTGAGTGTCGAGGCAAGTCCAATCTCCTTGTTCTGGTCTTCTTCAGTTTTATTTCTCCTGGCATGGGCGGGACAGTTTTACGGACATCGGCTGGAAGGAAAAAAACCTGCCTTTCTTGAAGATCTGCAATTTCTCCTCATCAGCCCAGCGTGGTTGATCGATTGGCTTCACCATCGCTGGTTGCGGGCCATGGGATCTTATCTGGTTGCATGCGCAGTGGTGCTCATGGTCTGCGATGCGCTGTTTGCCATGAAGCCGTCGATTGATTTTTCGGATTCTCTGGACAGAGCCACTCAATATGATGTGCAGATTGCGCGGGACCCGTGGGGTATTCCCCATATGATGGGCAAGCGGCATGCCGACACTGCCTTTGGCCTGGCCTACGCTCATGCAGAGGATGATTTTCTTACCATTCAGGATGTGCTGCTTGCTGCCCGCGGTCAGTTGGCAGCATCCAGTGGTATATCCATGGCTCCCAATGATTATTACGTGGACCTTATCCGTATCCGCAGGGAGCTGAAGGATCGCTTCGATTTGTTGGATCCAGAGATCAAGGCGGTTTGCCAAGGCTACGCCGATGGCCTCAACTTGTATGCAAGTCGGCATCTTGATCAACTCAAACGCCATGGGTGGCCAGCCAAGCCGGAGGATCTGATCGCCGGAGCCATGCACAAATTGCCAATGATGTTTGGGATGCACAATGACATAGGGCGTATCTTGAACAATCCTGGACCTGCACCACAATTGGCGGCCTGGATGAATCCGCATCAGGCACCGATAGGATCTAATTTCATGGCAGTAAGCCCATCGCGATCGAGTGACGACTTTACACGTGCATGCATCAATTCCCATCAACCCTGGACAGGCCCTGTGGCCTGGTATGAGGCTCACTTGTTGACCGAGGAAGGTCAAAATCTCTATGGGGGATTATTTCCAGGCTCTCCCGTTGTCTTTCTGGGACACAATGCCCACATGGCCTGGGGCCACACGGTCAATCATCCAGATTTAGTGGATATTTTTGAGTTGGAGATGGATCCCGAGGACCCTTTGCGCTACCGCATCGATGACCAATGGCTTGAGCTTGAGCAGACCTTTGCCACGCTGGAGATCCGACTGTGGAGAGACATCCGATGGAAGGTCAAGCGGGAGGTGCTTCACAGTCTTTACGGCCCAGCGCTGCGAGTGGGTGATCGTGTGCTTGCCGTTCGCTACGCAGGCATGGATTCCTTTCGCCAGCTTGAGCAATGGTTCTGGATGGGACAGTCCACCAGCCTGGAGGGTTTCAAGGAGGCCATGCGCAGCCAGTCCATCGCCATGTTCAACACGGGATATGCGGACAAGGAGGGTAACCTTTTCTATGCCTACAATGCCATGTTGCCGGACCGGAATCCATCCTATGACTGGCAAGCGATTTTGCCTGGGAACACTCGAGCCACCCTTTGGTCCAAGTATATGCCTTTTGATCAATTGCCGCAGGTTGAAAATCCACCTTCAGGGTTTATTCAAAACTGCAACAGCAGTCCTTTCCAGACCACAGTGGGAGAGGGGAACCCCGATCCAGAACGCTTTTCGCAGGCCTCTGGTATCGAAACCTGGATGACCAATCGGGCGCTCCGAGCGATGGAGCTTTATGGCGATGATGTTTCCATCACCCAGGAGGAGTTTTTCACTTATAAATATGACAAGCAGTATTCAGAAAAGTCCACACTGAGGCAGAATATCGTTCGCTTTCTGGAGTCATCATCACAGGAACCGGAACTGGTTGAAGCACTGGATATATTAAGGCAATGGAATGGCGATACGTCCAAGAATAATCCTCATGCCGCTCTGAGTTTGTTGACGTTTCGGCCTAACTCCAATACCTCTCGCGGTAACTTATCGGCTCCGGACATTCAGGATCGCCTGAAGAAGGCTTCCAGCGAGTTGATGAAGCACTTTGGCCGACTGGATGTTCCCTGGGGAGAGGTGAACCGATTGGTGCGTGGCGAGGTGGATCTTCCTTTGGGTGGAGGACCGGATACGTTGAGAGCCATTTATGGGCGACCATCCGATGAAGGCAAGTTGGCGGGAGTTGCTGGCGATTGTTTTTTTCAATTTGTACAGTGGGACGATCAGGGGCAACTGGATGCCTGGGCCATTCAGCCCTTTGGCAGTCATACGGCCTCAGATGAGTCCCCGCACTTCAGCGACCAAGCCGGGCTTTTTGCTGAGGAGTCCCTGAGAAAGATACCCTTTACCAGAGAAGAGGTGCTTGAGGTTGCCAAACGGATCTATCGTCCTCAGGACTTGTGATGCGGCGCTGAGTCAGGGCGGAAGGCAGCCAGAGCATTTCTTTTGGGTATTTGTTCTTGGGGCATGATGGATTCCCCTGATTAAAAAGCGAAGACCCAGATTATCCGAGGGTCCTTTTCCATGTAACCTTGTGGCTCCATTGTGTGAGGATACCTGAAAGGTCCCCGTTTCTTTTCAGCCAATCATCTGCATGTCTGATCATGTTTTTACTGGGTATGATCTGAGTTTTAAAAAAGGAGTCCTACGTTTCCCTGAAAGCCTTTTCTTCCAATCCCGGGCCATGGTGCAAGGCTCAGGCAATGCAGCCAATCACGGCAGAGGGCCCAGCCCCACGTCACAATGGATGGTAAATTGATGTCTGGATTCGAACTCACATAAAATTATCCAAATGAAAAATCACCTCGATTTAAACTTGGCGTGCTGTCCCTTGAAATTATGATCAAGACATGGCTATGAACGTATCTTCCATCCTCAATACAGGCCGTATGATGGCAACCGTGTTGCTGGGTTCCATGATTCTACTGCTGCCATGCGAAAAAGGAATCGCCGAAACATCCTCCAAGCCACAAGAAACTTTGCGATTCAACCGCGATATTCGCCCAATCCTTTCCCGCCACTGTTTCAACTGCCACGGATTGGATGTAAAAAAAAGGAAAGCCGATCTGCGACTCGATATTCCCGATGGAGCCTTTGCATCCTCAGAAGGGCAACAGGCAATTCTCCCCGGAAAACCAGCAGAGAGCCTCGCGTGGCTGCGGATCATCTCCACGGACGATGAGGAAAGAATGCCCCCGCCGGAATCTCATCAGGGAATGAGCCCGGATGAAAAGGCAATCTTCAAACGTTGGATCCAACAGGGAGCACCCTACGAATCGCACTGGTCCTTCATTGCCCCCGTGAAGCCCTCCGTGCCGGGTGTGGACCCTATGAATCATCCCGTGGATGCCTTTATCAATGCGCGTCTGAAGGACGCTGGACTGCTCCCCACCGGGCCAGCGGACAAGGAAACACTCATTCGTCGCGTGACACTGGATCTGACCGGATTGCCACCGACCCCGGAAGAGGTTGATGCCTTCCTGGATGATACATCCCCCACGGCTTACGACAGCCTGGTTGACGAACTCATGCACCGCGCCACCTACGGGGAACATATGGCACGTCAATGGCTTGATCTCGCTCGCTACGCTGATACCCATGGCCTTCACCTGGATAACGAACGTTCCATGTGGCCCTACCGTGACTGGGTAGTCCGTGCCTTCAATGCAAACCTACCATTTGACACCTTCACTCTCTGGCAACTCGCAGGAGATCTCCTGCCTCAACCAAACCGTGAACAACATATTGCCTCCGGGTTCAATCGCTGCAACGTATCCACTGGCGAAGGTGGCAGCATCACGGAGGAATGGGTTTTTCGCAACGCCGTTGACCGTACCAACACCTCCGTGGAAGTCTGGATGGGGCTCACGGCCGGCTGCGCCACATGCCATGACCATAAATTTGATCCCCTGACCATCAAGGAATACTATTCATTGTACGCCTTTTTTCACAGTGCTGCAGATCCGGCGCTGGACGGTAACAAGATGGATACCCCTCCGATCCTGAGACTTTCAACACCAGAACAGGAAAGGCAACTGGACGAGATAGAGGCAAAGATCAAGGTGGTAAAGTCAAGGATCACGGACATCACGGCAGAGGAAGAGAAAAAGAAACTCGAGGCGCAAAAGAAAACTCTTCAGGATAAAAAGAAATCCCTTCTGAGCCAAATCCCCCTCACCTTTGTCATGGCAGATCTGCCAAAGCCACGCGAAAGTTTTGTGATGGAACGCGGGGCTTACGATCGCCCTGGAGCGAGGGTCACCCGCAACGTACCTGCCTTTCTCCCCCCACTTCCCGAAAAGCCATCCGAGAGGGATTACAACCGACTCGACCTGGCACACTGGCTGGTCAGCGGAGAACATCCGCTGACAGGACGTGTCGTGGTCAACCGGATCTGGCAACAGTTCTTTGGCACGGGACTGGTCGCATCCAGCGGGGACTTTGGTACACAAGGCTCATTACCCAGTCACCCCGAACTGCTGGACTGGCTCTCTGTTCAGTTGGTGGAAGATGGATGGAACATTCAGCGCATGATCAAGCGCGTTGTGCGCAGTGACGCGTATCGCCGACACTCGAGGTGCACTCCGGAGATGCTTCGTGAGGATCCCGACAACCGACTCATGGCCAGGGGCCCGCGTTTACGGTTGGATGCAGAAGTCGTACGGGACCAGGCTCTGTTTGTCAGCGGTCTGCTGACCTCCAAGTTGGGCGGAAAAGGTGTCTTTCCTTATCAACCCCCCAATATTTGGGAACCAGTGGCCTTTGGCGGCAGCAACACCCGACACTACAAACAGGGAACGGGCAGGGACCTGTACCGTCGAAGCCTCTACACTTTTTTCAAGCGTACCGCTCCTCCACCCTTTATGGCTACCTTTGACGCGCCCAACCGGGAACAAAGCTGTTCACTGAGGGGAAGGAGCAACACACCCCTGCAGGCTCTCCAACTCATGAACGATATCCAGCATGTCGAAGCGGCAAGACACCTGGCAGCGCGTGCGTTCCTCGAAGGTGGCGACTCGGATGAAGCGCGACTTTCATGGATGTGGCGGGTGATGACTGCCCGCCATCCGGATTCAGAAGAACTCCAGACCATCCTGGGCACCCTGCAACAGCATCGTCACCGATACCTCGGCAATCCTGAGGCAGCCAAGGCACTCGTGAGCTACGGAGAAACTCCCTCGGTTCGGGATAAGGACGCTGTGGAAATGGCTGCCCATACCCTGATTGCCAACCTGCTGCTGAACCTCGATGAAAGTGTGAATAAAAACTAACATGGATCCAATACTTCAATACCATCAAGAATGGTCACGGCGACAATTTTTCAAGGGAGCCGGATTGAAGGTCGGGGGTATCGCCCTGGCCGGCCTCATGGGTAACGCAGAGGGAAACAAGGCCCGAAACCACATCCATCCAGCCTTGCCGGGTTTCCCACATTTCGCACCGCGTGCCAAGCGCCTGATCTATCTCCATATGAATGGAGCTCCCTCCCAGCTGGATCTCTTCGATCACAAACCGGGACTTAAGAAGGTCTTCGACACTGAACTACCGGATTCCATCCGAAACGGGCAACGGATCACCACCATGACGAGCGGCCAGAAACGATTTCCGGTGGCCCCCAGCAAGTTTGCCTTCAGGCAATGCGGAGCCAGCGGCATCTGGATGAGCGATCTGGTGCCGCACATGCAGGGGATTGCCGACCACATATGTATGGTTAAATCCGTGACCACGGACGCCATCAATCATGACCCTGCCTGCACCTTTGTCATGAGTGGCAGCGAAATACCCGGCAAACCCAGCCTGGGATCCTGGCTCACCTATGGACTCGGCAGCGCATGCGACAATCTTCCAGCCTTTGTCGTGTTCACACCCACCTTCCCCAAGGACAGCCAGGCTCAGGCCCTGTTCACCCGGATGTGGAGCAGTGGTTTTCTTTCGACCAAGTTTGATGGCGTGGCCCTTCGGGGCGTGGGCGATCCAGTGCTCTTCGTTAAAAATCCACCAGGGGTCTCCTCAACAGACCGCCGCGTGATGTTGGATGCCCTGAACCGCCTGAATCAAAAAACAATGGAACGTTTTGCTGATCCCGAAACTCAAACCCGCATGGCCCAATATGAAATGGCGTTCAGGATGCAGGCAAGCGTACCAGACCTTACCGACCTCTCAGGGGAGAGCCAGGCGACCCTCGACATGTATGGCCCCAACGTTCAGAAACCGGGCACGTATGCCCATAGCGCCCTCCTTTCCCGAAGACTGGTGGAACGTGGGGTAAGGGTCATCAAGATCCTGCATCGCGGATGGGATCAGCACAGTGACCTGCCCAGGCTGATGAAGGGGCAATGCATGGATGTAGATCAACCAACAGCGGCACTGATCACCGATTTGAATCAGCGGGGGCTCCTGGATGATACACTGGTTGTTTTTGGAGGTGAATTCGGACGCACGGTGTATTGCCAGGGCAAGCTAAGCAGAGAAGACTATGGGCGTGACCACCACCCAAGGAATTTCTGCATGTGGATGGCCGGTGGAGGCATCAAAGCCGGCGCCAGCTATGGTGAGACTGATGATTTCAGCTATAATGTGGTGGAAAACCCGGTACACGTTAACGATCTGAACGCCACCATTCTCCACTGCATGGGCATTGATCACAATCGTTTCAGGTTCCCGTTTCAGGGATTGGAGCAGAAATTAACCGGCACGGAACCAGCCCGGATAGTGCGGAACATTCTTGCGTGAAGAAAGCCGACATGCTGCCATCCCCGCTCCACAGCCACTAATCAGGGAAGCCGGGAAACATACTTGAGACATCCCCGGGATGGATGATATTTCAATAATGAGAACTCCAGTCATCATGGTGGCATTACTCCTCATTGGCGAGAAGTGCTTTTCCAGAGGCAAGACTACCGTTTGAACTTGCTTGAGTAGTCGGCGTTAAAACTGCTCAAGAAAACTCCCCTCCAAGCAGCGAAAGCATGCTGGTTAATCTACCAACCGTCGACCTTCTGGCCGAGCTTTAGTGAGAATTCTTGTGCGTAAGATCATGCTGTGGGTAGTACTCAAGATCCTTCAGAGCAAGAGGCGTAGTTCGGATCTTAGGATGAATCTTTTCCAATCCGCCTTGGTCCCCTGTCCAGATCCACATCCCGGTTGACGGAACAAAGAGCTTATGTGCCGTGGGATTTCATGAGAGTCCATCACAAGCTTCAAAATCCCATTGAGCAGCCTGCTTCCCTTAAAACAATCCCCGATTAAGATTAAATCCAGGGTTTCGAGGCGATCTTTTCTCAACAAAGAAAACGGTATGATATCAGCGTTATGCATCATGTCGTTGATCAGACCCTTGTGAAGATCATGAGCACCATTACAAGCACCATACTTTTCGTCGTCATCACAGTCGCGGTCTTGAGCATCTACGATCCACTTGAACCACTTACTGGTAAAGATTCACCTCCATCAAGGCTTTCACCGACTCCGCGCCTGGAGGGAAGTGATCACGACTTGATGAAGCATTTTGACCGACTGGATGTTCCTTGGGGAGAAGTCCATTGATTGGTGCGTGGTGAGGTAGCGGCTGCTGAAGCATGCCATCATGGCCTCAGTGGGTATCGGGCAAGATGCGGAAGAACTGAAACGCCGACGATGAAGCGTGTGTGTCATACTCAAAAATGACGGTGCCGGGAGAGTCAGAGCTGACTCCTCCTATCGCTGTCCAGTTGAGCAGGTCCTCGGAGGCTTCGATTGAATAATTTTCTCCTGCCGCGGCTGCAGTCCAAAGGAGGTTTACCATGCCTGTGTCTGGATGATACTCCATGCCCGATATGGGCAATGTTCCCGCTCCGATTCCACCTGCCCCTGACCCTCCTGCACCCATTCCGCCCTGAGAGTCAGCAACACGTGTAAGTACCCAATCCATGATTAGAAGTTGATCGTCATCGATTGAGAATTCGTAGTGGATGGTTTGGTCCGGGCAAGTGACAGGGGCTTTCATCATGAGATTGGTGTTGCCATATTCCTTCATCCAGTGTCCAAGTGCAATCGCGGCTCCGTTGGCAAAATCGATCGTCGTATTCCCGGGGTTGAGCATGGGAATAAGCGGTATGGAAACTGGCTTGAACGTCAACTCATGACTGGGAATCAAATCGGATGCAGTGCCTGAAAAATTCATCCAGAAATGGTCCCCCGACGCATCGCCTTCGATCGACACATCGATGGAAGGAAACGCAGGAACAGTTGGCATTGTGACATTCAGTAAATGTCCGGAATAATCAAGGTTTGCCGTCTGATGGAACCAGCTGGCCATCCCGCTTGTTTCATCCGCTGTGAAAGAAAATTGCCACTGCCCTTGAAGGGTCCATTGCCACTCTCCAAAAAATGCCGCGGGAGAACCAACCTGCAAAGTGTAGCTCAATGAACCTTCGTAATCGCCTGGAATGGGTTTGGCTCCCTCGTTTTCGACAGTGATCGTGATGTTCGGATCGGAGAAAGCATTCAATCCTGACAGTTCATCAGGTATGGAACCGTTTGTGAATGCATTTTGTGCAGTCATGTTTTGGCCGTGATCCGTCTGGAAGTCGTAGAATTCATTACTGAAGTTCAGCTCACTGATTTCCTCCGCATGAAACTGAGTCAGCAATGTGTCGATTTCAAACTCAGATACGTCACATCTTCGAAGGAGTTCCTTCAAAGCCAATGACTCAGAAACCCGTCGCTTCAACCTGCGTGCGTGGATTTCGGCAAAGTCAAAGTGAGCTGCCTCATGTGTCAGTAAAAAAGGGGAAGCCATATTGGGGCGAACCCATGAAACCGAATGAATGAAGACAGCCTGAGCTTCGTATTCGAGCGTTCTGGTAGAAACATCCCACGAGAAATTCCAATGGATCTCTGTGTAAACAAAAGCATCGTAGTTTTCTGAGGGGGTGGGAGAAAGTGGAGGGGGATTCCCTTCGAAATCACTCCAAGCCATGGGTGAACTCTCAGACCATGGGCCTGCCTGCAGTGTGGACTTAAAGATACTGCAAATGATCAGGGCCAGAGGAATCCAGCAAAGACGTTGATAAAATCGGCGCTGCATTCTATCCGCAGAATACTTGTATTGAACAATACTTACATGATTCATTCCGCTCATATTTGATAAAAAGCATATGCCATGCCGTTTTCAAATGAACGGATTTGAGTCATCGATTGAGGCCGCTCCAAAGTGGACGAAATTGCAGTTCGATCGAACTGACTGGAAGATTCCTTTCTCCATCCGTCCACGCATCGCTGGTGGACTTCTTGCCCCCTTGGTTCATTGAGCTCCCTGATCCAAATGCGCTGTATGCGTGATCAATTGGTAGCTGTTGTCAAAAAATTGCCTGGGTGTATCCGGCTCTGCCTGAGGCGTAGCGTTTTTGCTGGATGTTTTTTGTCGGGCCACGGCTCCGACAAAACCTGCTTCCATGGCGGATTTCCAGTGTGCTGCATTCGACGGATCATAAATGAAAAAAGGAGGTGGTTCGGCTCCGCTGAAAACGGACATGCCTTCGCCTTCTTCGGGGAAACCGACCCATGAAACAAAGGCCAGAATATCGGATGTCGCTGGGAGGTTTTTCTCGAAGGTTTCCCTGTCCAGGCGACCTTCTTCACAATCCCTGCGGGTTGTGGGTATGGTTACCTCACGCAGTTTAATGCTACGAAATCGAGACATGACCCTCGCAAAACCTTCATAAAACGAGTCCAAGGCGGCAACTGGTGCTTCAGACTCAGGCGGAAACAGCAGAACAATCTCACCATTGCGATGAGTGGTCTGTGCCAGGAATTCGTGGGCCAGCACATAAGCAATGGATGCCTGACCTCGGTGTGATCGCTCTACATTTCCGGATCCCAGTGATTGAGTGGCCTGCCAGATCGTCAGGCTTAGACATCCGACGAGGCTCAATGCCATGCCCATTTGACTTACACGGGGCCGTTTTACTCTGATAGACCAGGCGCACAGCCCAAGCAAGAGGCAGAGAGTAAGAAGGATCGTATGCACTTAGCGGTTGGTTTTCTCTGCTCGGGGTGTTTCGAGTTCCAAGGTGAATATTTCTCTGGGAGCCTTGTCAATGGTTTCAACGTGTCCATCCATGAAGCACGCATTCGCCTTTCCAAAAATAACCTCGCGATTACTGCGGGCAGTCAATCTTCCTGTGCCCGAGCTATATTCTGAACCTCCACTATGTCGGTAGAGCACATTGGCGGTGCCATCTTCGTCAGCGTAAAGGCATGAATCCCATCCATCGGTGTCTGCATAAAGAAGGGTTCCCGTGGGGTCCTGAACGTTGCGCATTCCGATGTCGCTGCGCCCCAGATTGACACGGCTGTTTTGTGCGTAAGCGAGGAACCCCCAGAAACCTCCAGGTCGCATGACACCTCGCTCGTCCTTCTGTAGGCTTGAAGGGCAGATAAAAGCACCCCTTCCTGAAACATTGGTTCCCCTCCCCAGGTAAGGTTGCAATTGCCGATACCAGAGATTATGAGGTGGACTCCAGCCTATCGGCAGGCACTCGTTATCCTCATCATACATGATAGCTGCCAGTATGAGTTGACGCAGGTTGTTGTTGCAGGCAATGGTTTTACCCTTGTCTTTTGCCCTCCCCAGAGCAGGAAGCAGCATGCCTGCAAGGATGGCGATGATGGCGATGACCACCAGCAGCTCGATCAAGGTGAAGGCTTCCTTGGAGGTCAATTTTTTCATATGGATTAGTCGATTAACACTTCTCCATCCTAGTGTCTTCTTCCTTGGAGGTCAATTTTTTCATATGATTAGTCGATTAACCTTTCACCATTTCAGCGTCTTTGACGAGCTTGTAAAGTTGATACTTTGGGGACCAGGAAGGGGATAGATTTAAAGGTTTTTCAAAGTCAGTAAAAAAACAAAACGACCATGACCATTCATGGCATCCATTTCATGTTTCGCTGTGAAGGTGGGCTATCCGCGCGATGTGAACCGTTCGTTTTCAACACGGTCGAGCGAGGGTTAAGCGGTTTTCTTTCCCCTTGTCACGATTTCCCATGACAAGTTGTGCAGAGCGATGTCAGCAAGGATTGCCATGCCTCCTCGAGATGTTCTTCCGTATTCTTAAGTATCAGCTGAACCTGACCACTTGAGCTGTAAAACTCCAGCGAATAAATATTTTTTCCGCAGCAAATACAGCTATTTGAAACGATCCATCCTTTGCCTAATGCATTTAAATCCAGTTTGATTAAACTGGTGGTATTGCATGACCAGACAATGCTGTTTTTATGCCCAGCCTCAGAAAGGTTGACCTTTATTTCCAAGGAGGCCGTGTCACCAGCTACATAAATACGAAGTGGTATCTCTTTTTTGATGACGCCAGTCAGCAGATTGTAAAGAGCGCCACTTTCTGCTACGAAGCCTTTGTCTGATTGAGTCAATCGTTTATAACGCGCAAGTGTTTCCTCTTTCCATTTGGTGAGTTTTTCGGGCCAGGGGCTGGAATAGTTGTAAGGATTTATTTTATTGGTGCAGAATTTTCTGAAGATTTGTCGAAGTTTATCCGTTTTCTCATCATTAAGAGCAGTAATACAAAAATCTTTCACCCTCCTTTTATTGAAAACAGTCAGTCGCGCCTGACCTGATGCAGCTGATCCAAATACCTGATCCCACTGACTGTAATCCAAAGTCAGTCGCGTCAATTGCAAATGTGAAAGCTGATTGATTGAACCGGATCCATTAGTGAGGAGGTAACCATCAGAAGTCAATTGTGAGGCTTGATTTTGAACGAGAGCCTGTAATTTTCCAACCATTTGACACTCAGTTATGAGTGATTCCCATGGTCCTGAAAGGCGATGACGATCTTCGCCATTCTCCCATACCGCCCCCTTTCGAAACGTCGAATTATAGGTCATGCTAGCAATTCCCTTCTAAAATGGTTAATCGCTATCGATAATTTCCTCCACGACGACGATCGTTTTGCCATCACGGTAGCGTAGCCAGGGATATTTCAATCGTGAATGTGCTTTCCTGTTTTTCTGAGAACGTCGGCGAACCTCCACGACCCAATCATCTGGCCAGGAGAAGATTTGATTTCCATTTTTTATTTCACTCACACAATGATCCTAAAGATAAGATCTACTCTTTATCTTCGCTCAGTTGCTATTTATCTATCACAGGGTTGCCCAAATGAATCACTGATGAGAACGCTGACCGGACTAAAAAGGTGATAAAAGCAAGGGCGATTTTGAGGTGTTTTTGGAATATTCTGACTAAATGCTCAAAAATACAAAAAGTCATGGCTGCTCTTGGTGCTTTCAAATGTTTTAAAGATAATACAGATATCTCCAAATGAACTGTTTATGTTATTTGAATTTTCAGCCTCATCATCACTCCCAATTATTCCCTCTATCGCCTCACTTTCCACTTGAGAACCTCGCGCTTCGGGCTACATTGATATTTCAAATTAGACTTTAAATCACCAACCATGAAGCTTCTCAACCAAATCAAGTTACTGCCTGCATCAGCTTTTATGTTCTCGCTCCTCTTCTCCAACGAGATGAGCGCTCAGAGCAATGGCTCTCTCCGTATTGCTCCGCTTGGCGATACCATCGAGCTGGAACTGAACACTGATTCGAGTGAAGATTACATTCTGGAAACTCAGGCCCAACTGATGGAGGGCGAGAAGTGGGCTCCCTTGATGCAGTTTCGCGGTAATGCTGCTCAACCAAAACGTTTCGTCGATCCGATTTGTGGAGATAAGAGCGCAAAATTCTTCAGGTTACGCAAATTATTAGAAGCTCCCCGCCCAGAGGTTAGTAATTTTCGTTTGTTGGATTTTAATGGCAAGGCACACGAGCTCTATTACAACTGGCCAGCCAAGGGAATTGTTGTTTTTCTGGCTGGAAATCAAAAAGAGTTGATCGATACTTGGAGTGACTCCCTCATCGAGCTTCAATCCAATTCGGAATCCGGTCAGATCCTCACCTGGGCAGTGCTTCTTTCAAACCATGAGCAACGTGAGCAATTGAAGAGTGCATGGGGCAATCTTCCTGAAAGCTTGCCTGTTCTGCAGGACACCACACAAGCCGTTACCCGAACACTCTCCTCCGGCGAAGTTCCTGAGGCTGTGCTGATCAGCACAGCCGATTGGTCCATTGCATATCGAGGTCCAGTGGAGCTTTCGGTGGACACCGGCGTTGGACTGGAGACGACATACCCTCTGAAGAATGCTGTGAACGAGTTGTTGAACGACCAGGTGCCCAGCGTGGCAAGTCTTGCACCATTCGGCGAAATGACCGGCACAAAACCAGTGATGGAAGCGACATACAGCAACCACATTGCGCCTTTACTCAAATCGCATTGTTTTCCATGCCACACGCCAGGAAACATAGCCCCGTGGGCGATGACCAGTTTCGATGTGATCGACGAGTTTTCAGGATTGATCAAATCGGCTGTCCTTGCCGGTGAAATGCCACCCTGGCATGCCGACCCAAAATACAGTGCATTCTCCAATTCGAAATCCATGACAGGCGATGAAATATCCATGCTTGTCGATTGGATTGACCGCGGTTCTCCAAGGGGAGAGGGATTTGATCCCCTCGCGGAAGAACCGATGCCAGAACACTCTGATTGGCCCCTAGGGAAGCCTGATGCCATTGTTTCCATTCCGCTGCAGGACGTGCCAGCTCAGGGTTCAGTGGACTACCGATATCTTTTTGCCGACAACCCCTTTGGTGAGGATGTGTGGCTGCGTGCTGTTTCCGTCAGTCCAGGAAATCGCTCAGTGGTGCATCACTGCCTTGTCTTCAAAGGTTCCTTCTTGGAATTGTTGAAGGATCGTGGTGGATTGAATGGCTTTTTTGCCGGTTATGTGCCGGGGATGGAGCAAGTTGCTTTTCCTGATGGAACCGCCAAGCGACTCGATAAATCAGACCTTCTTGTATTCCAGATGCATTATACGGTTAGCGGTAAGGTGTCGACTGATGTAACCAAACTTGGATTTTATCTATCAGATTCACCACCTGAAAAAGAACTCATCACGAGTTCCGCCTATGATACAAAATTCCGTATCCCTCCAAGAAGTCGGGATGTTCATGTGCGTGCAACGAAGTCATTTGACCGCGCATCCACCATTTATGAATTGAGTCCCCACATGCACTACCGTGGTGCGAGCTCCAAATTCACTCTCCAATATCCAAACGGTACCTCTGAAATAATACTCAACGTCCCTGCGTATTTCTTTGATTGGCAAGCTCTTTACAGATTCGATACCCCCAAGCAAATTCCACCAGGAACACGTTTGATATGCGAGGGGTGGTTTGATAACACCGCACAGAATAGATACAATCCTGGACCCAACGATACCGTTCGTTTTGGGGAACAGTCATGGGAGGAAATGTTTATTGGATATGTCAATTTCGTTGAAGATTGAGTTTAGCGGATCGCTTTCTGGACCTGCTACTGCTAAGCTGATTTGATGAGCGAAGATCGGCAGCAGCATGAGCAAGATCACGATGTCGAGAATGACGCCGTTATCGGAAAGGCCTTCAAGGGCTCGTTGATTCTTCTTGCAGTATTCATTGCGCTTGGAGCTTGCCTGTGGTGGTGGAAAAATCGAGCCCCGGTGAAGGTGGAAGAACAGATCACTGAAATATCAGTACCGGAAATATCCGTGCAGTCATCCGTTTCCTTACCTCAGGTTTTTTTCCAGGACATCACCCGTGAGTCCGGCATTGAATTCAAACATCTCAACGGTGCCTATGGTGACAAACTCCTGCCTGAAACGATGGGGGGTGGAGTCGCTTTTTTTGACTACAATCAGGATGGTGCTCCGGACCTTTTTTTTGTCAACGGAACACCATGGCCCGATCATTCGGTTAACGGCATCGAATCGACCACACATGCCTTGTTTGAAAATGACGGGGAGGGGCGTTTCAAAGATGTAACACAGGCAGCGGGCATCACCTATTCTGATTACGGCATGGGCGTCGCTGTCGGTGACTTCGACAACAACGGTTGGCCCGATCTTTTCATCACTTCCGTTTACCAGAATCGATTGCTCAAGAATAATGGTGACGGCACATTCAAAGATGTGACAGAAGCATCGGGTGTGGGAGGTGAAGCCTCATCGTGGAGCACTTGTGCCTCCTGGTTTGATCTCGAAAATGACGGGGATCTGGATTTGTTCGTGGGGAATTACGTTCAATGGTCTCCAGACATAGATTTCGAGCAAGGTGCTACCCTGACTGGTATCGGTCGTGCCTATGGGCAGCCAATGAATTTTCAGGGAACCTTCCCTGTTCTTTATCAAAATGACGGAAATGGCAATTTTACGGACATTTCAGACTCAAGCGGAGTTCAGATGAGGAATCCGGCTACTCAAGGTCCCGTTGCCAAGTCTCTTGGCGTTGCCCCTGTTGATATCAATGCAGATGGCTGGATGGACCTTGTTGTCGCAAATGATACGGTTCAGAATTTCGTGTTTGAAAATCAGAAGGACGGTAGTTTCAAAGAAATCGGCTCCATGACGGGGATTGCCTTCGATAGTTATGGGAAGGCTCGAGGCGCCATGGGGATTGACTCTGCCCGTTTTCGTGAGGACAACGCGCTGGGGATTGGTATTGCTAATTTTGCCAATGAAATGACAGCTCTCTATGTAGGAGGATCTTCTAATTTGATATTCACGGATGAGGCTGTTCCGGCGGGTATCGGGCCTGCCAGCCGATTGGCCCTCAAGTTTGGATTGTTCTTTTTTGACTATGACCTCGATGGTTGGCAGGACATGTTGACGACCAACGGGCATCTGGAGGAAGAAATTCATCAGATTCAGGAGAGTCAGGAATACCAGCAATCGGCTCATCTTTTCTGGAATTCAGGGCCTGATCATGGATGTCGTTTTCTGAAGGTCACCAGTGAGCAATCTGGATCGGATCTATTCAAACCCATTGTAGGCCGAGGGTCTGCATTTGCTGATATTGATGGCGACGGAGATCTTGATGTGATCATGTCGCAAGTCAATGCAGCACCGATTCTTCTGCGAAATGAAAATACGCTGGATCACAAATGGGTTCGTCTCCGCCTGATGGGGAAATCAAGCAATCGTTCCGCCATCGGTGCCTGGGTGCATGCGCGTGTGAGTGGTCAACAAATCTGGCGTCAGGTCATGCCGACGCGTAGTTATTTGTCTCAATCTGAACTGACCGTGACTTTGGGGCTTGGTCAGGCCGAAAGTCTGGAGTCTCTCGAAATCATCTGGCCTGGTGGAAACCATCAGGAGATTGAAAATCTGTCACTGAATCAAGTGCATTTCATTGAAGAAAAACCCTGATCGAAGTTACGATCTGGGACCGTGAGTCAGTGGAGTAGCCGGAGTCTCTGTTGGAACCCTTTGTTGAACCTCTGGAAGCCGACAGGTCTTCAAGTCTGGCAGAACGTACTTTGCAAAAAGGTCACATTCATCCAAGTGGGGGTATCCGGAAAGAACGAACGATCTGAAGCCCATGTCGATATAACGTTCCAACTTGTCTCTTACCTGATCAGGGTTTCCCACAATGGCAGAGGCGCAACCTGACCTGGCTCTCCCAATGCCTGTCCATAAGGAGGACTCGATGTAGCCCTCCTCATCTGCTTGACTGCGGAGTTCATCCTGAGTAAGCACACCGGCTGATTTTGAATCCTGTGCACGATGCTTGATGGCATTTCCCTTGTCGGGATCGAGTCGGGATACAAGATGTTGTGCAGCTGATCTGGCCTCCGCTTCAGTTTCTCTTACGATGACGTGAATGCGGAGTCCGAAATCGATTGTTCGTCCATGTGTTTCTGCGCGACCGACAACTTTCTGCATGGATTGAATCAACCCTTGCTCTTTGTCCGGCCACAGTAAATAAACATCACAGAATTGCGCGCACAGCTCGCGCGCTGCTTCTGAATAGCCTCCAAAATAGAGCAGGGGGCCTCCTTGCTGTTGGTAGGGTTTGACTGGATCACTGGGCAATTCAATTTGGTAAAAGTCGCCCCTGAAATCAATATGGTCCTGAGTCCAGGCCTGTTTCAGTATCTGGATAACCTCTGATGATCTGCGATAGCGACTAGTTGAATCCAGTCTGGTTCCAGGCAGATCTGAAGAGATAATATTGAGTGTCAGGCGACCTTTTAACATATGATCCAGTGTGCTGATAGTTCTCGCGAGCATTGGGGGGTGAACTTCACCGCACCGAATGGCCGCGAGCAGTTGAATCTGTCGGGTTTGTTCAGCCATCGCAGCGGCAAATGTAAGCGTGTCCTGCCCCACCTGGTATGAAGAAGGCAACAGTATGTTTTGGAAACCCTTGTGATCAGCTTTTTGAACGATCGATTTGCAATGTTCAAAACTGCTCCTCAAATGTCCCTCGGGAACGCCAAGGAAATGGTAATCATCGGAGCATAAAGCGCTGAACCATGCGATTTCTGCAGCTTTCTTTTTTGTTCGGATATTCATTGCTTTTTGGGGGAGATCCGATTGGCCGTTTGCCATTGTTTCAATGATTTTTTGACAGCAGGCGCTGTCCTCTGCGTGGCGGCTTGCTGGAGGTGCTGACTCAAACCTGATGGCAACTTATCCTGTAATGCCCGCTCCAGCCAGTGAAGGAGGACAGCATCAACACGTCGGTCGAGTAAACTTCCCAATTCCTTCAACGCTTCCTGTCGTTCCTTGATTTCGCCGAATTCCAGTCGCTCTGTCCAATGAGCTACGGCATCTGTTGGATCCATCTTTGCCTGGATCAAGACGGCTTCCTTTCTCAAAAAGGCACTGTTTGAAATCAATGCTTCATTCAGGTAAGGGGCGATATGCTCAGGTTCCCAATGGAACAGCAGCTTCAGAGCTGATGCCCGCGTCTCAGGCTTTGCATTGAATGTTCTGAAAAGAGATGCAACAGCGGGTTTGAACTCGTTCCATCCAAATGCCTCAAGGTATCCAAGCATGATCTCCTGCTGCCCTGTATCCGAGCTTGTTAACCACTCTTCTGCAGCTTGTTTCAGGATTGTTTTGCTTGCGCTTCGATTGTGCGTCTCATCCGGACTGTCTCCTGATGTCTTGTTACTCACCCAGGACCTGACCCATTGCAGACACATCCTACGGATGGATCCAGGTAAGGCCTGATCGCCTGCCGCAGACACAATGGTTTTCAAGTGTTCTGCTTTTCCCAGAATGAAATTGGCGTGATAAACATAGTAAAGCATCTCGATCGCGTCGGCTGATAATGATTCAGTATCCTCGTTTTCACTCTCAAATTTCTTGATCCAAACCTTTCTGTTTTCATGAAGTCGGGCCAACTGGGGTAAAGCATCTTGAATGGGTGTATTGTGAATAGACTGCGCGGCTTCAATCATAATATCGTACGAATCGTCGTTAATGAATCTTGCTGTTTGATTGGATTTTTGTCTGCGTAAAGCCAAGTTGCCCGACCTTCGGACTTTGGGGTTATGATGGACTGCCAATGTTGAGAGCGCATCTTCCGAGCATGCGTCTGCCATGGCCACAAAGGCAGCCTGTTGAAGTAATGGATGTTGATTGTCTGGGGCCGCAATGAATTCGATTACCGTCTCCAATACTCCATTCAGTTTCAGTTTGCCTGCAGCGGTCACGGCCATTTGCCGCACCCGCTCGGATGGGTCTTTCATGCGTTCGACGAGCACTCGGTGCATGGAGGCATCACCCATGCGAGCAGCCAAGACGGCGGCCTGCGCACGGATCTCGGAGGAGGGATCTTTCATCAAATCATTCAACCAGGCTTGAATATCATTTCTTCCGGCAATTTCCCTGTCATATTCCGATAGCTGACCAACCGCCCAAATGGCGTGAAGTCTTGACATTGCATTGTATGGATCTTTTGCCGCCTGAGTCAGGGCTCTCAAGGTGCTGGAGCCGCGCTTCACAAGAGCCCTTTGAGCCTTGGTGCGGACTCTATGATCAGGGTGCTGGAATAAGTGAATTAAGCGCGTAGTTGTTTTCTTGCTCAAATCAGCGCGGAGTATGGACGCAGTATGAATAGATGATGGGACATGTCTTTCCGAAGGGAGGATGATTTTATAAATCCCAGGGGTTTGGTTTGAGTCCGGGGTGTTGATCAGCTGTGTCATGTATAGCTTGCCATCAGGCCCCAAGCTCATTTCGTTGGGCGATGTGTTCAGGTTCCATTGATTCAGTTTTGTCAGCTGGAAGGATCCGCTCTTCATGATCAGTGAAAACGCGTGGATTTCTTTCGATAATTTCCCTGATACGGATGCAATGAAGCGTTGGCTTGAGCTTTGCTTTGATCTGCCCGGGGGCAGGATCTCAATGTGTTGGAATGGCCTTTGAATATCCATGCCTTGAGGGAGTGCCTCTGAACGGTAGGTCAGGAGGGGTGATACCTTGGGTTCTTGATGATCCGGCTTTCGATAACCGTAATCTGCTCCTTGGGTGACATAGATAAATCTGGGTTTTCTGGTGTTTTCTTTGCCTTCATCGCTTGTGAATAAATTTCCATAAGCATCGAAGATCAAATCTTCCGGATGATTCAAGCCGGTTGCTATTTTTTGAATGCTTGATCCGTCAGGGAGACATTTAAAAATGGCTGAAGCCGGGTAGCCTGAGTCTGATGGCGATAATTCTAAATGACCCAGATCATGATCGAAACTTGTAAAAAAGATCCAGCCGAAAGGTCCTTTTGTGATGGCGGTCACATTTAGCGGTGAATGTCCCTTTACATATTCTGCTTCTGATATCAAATCACGCTTGAGATCTGCCTTTCCATCTTGATCAATATCATGAATTACAGTGAGACCTGATGCCGTTCCAAGATAAACCAAACCTTCATCGACAAAAATGACAGGTTTCAAAAGGTCGGAGTGCTTTTCTGTCCATTCAATGAAAATACGTGCGGTTTCATAACCTTCCTTTCCATCCAGATCCTCGTAGATAACGATTTGAAAACGTTTTTCGGGTGAAGTTTGACCGGATTTTATCCTGCTCTGGACCAGATTGATCGCAGGTTTCAATTGATCAACAACCCATAGCTTCTGCCGATGATCCACTTTAAAAGTCAGAGGATGAGAAGGAGGATTGGAGGCGAAATGAATTCGTTCCAAATGGATGTCCTGAAGTTCATAGTCATGAACCGACGGCGAGAGCGGCCCCCGTGGGGGAGTAGCTGTATCGGCTGAAAGGTGCAATGAGAGAGAGGGTAAAAAAGTCAGCAGGATCAGTGTGAGGCCATTTGCCAAGGAAATCACCCAAAGGAATGAGAGCCTCCTCGGGGGAAGGTTCTTTCCAATGCTTTTCTTGTCTGCTGCGCCCGCATCCATGCACGGATTATTCCCAATGTAGCGTCAGATGTAAACGAACAAGCTTCTCGTAAGAGGTCTGCTGGAAAACTGGTTAACTGAGGCTTCCGCAGGGTAAGATTCAGAGAGGCTTTCTTTATTTAGATGATTCGAACCTACTTCCAGAATTGCGATCTTTTTAGGAACTTGACAGTCAGCTCAGTCGAAGGCATTTCTCACTCATGCAAATTCAGCGTCTTACCCAATCTGTCTCCAACCAGCGCCGAGGTTTTACCTTGATCGAGCTACTGGTGGTCATCGCAATTATTGCCATCCTGGCAGGTATGTTGTTGCCGGCTCTCTCCAAAGCCAAATTGAAGGCTACCGGGGCCGCTTGTCTGAATAACCAGAAGCAACTGATCCTGGGCTTTGTCATGTATGCAGACGACAACGAAGATAAGATGCTGTATACCGTTCCTGGACCCGGGCAAATTGATAACCAAGCCGGTGGATTCTGGCCTGGTCCTTACAATGATCAGGGAGTCTTTCAAGCATCTCGGCAAGGCATGAGCAAGACAGAAGCCCAGCGCCATGTCGAAAATGGATTGCAGAAAGGTGCTCTTTACAGCTACGTCAATGCCACTGGTGCTTACCATTGCCCCGGAGATCTGCGCACCAAGCGAGCTACCCCAGGCAAAGGCTGGGCTTATGACAGCTATTCCAAAGCCAATGGCATGAATGGTCTGGCCTGGCAAGGCTCGGGGACACCGGGAAGCAACAAAGGGCCGCAGCCTGCCTATGAAAAAATTGTTGGAATCAACGGTCCATCCGAAGGGATCGTATTTTTGGAAGAAGCCGATCCTCGAGGTCGTAATCTAGGCACTTGGGTCATCAGTGTGAATCCCAATCCGGGCTGGATCGATCCTTTCGCTATCTTCCACGGCGCAAGCAGTACTCTTTCATTCGCTGACGGGCATGCCGAGGCACATCGTTGGGTGACTGACAGCGTGATCGAAGCCGCAACCAAAGCCTCCAACGGGAACAACAACGGTGTATTTGGTTTTGCAGGCGGCAATGCTCAGAACAGAGATTTCGTCTGGGTTTATAATCGTTACAAGCACCAGCGCTGGGCACCTATTGGTCAGTAATCCACCGCAGGCATTTCAGGTGGTCTGTGGGTTTTACCTATTTCAACGTAAAAAGCTTCTTCACTTGCCGGAAGGGGCTTTTTTGTTTCATGCCTCTGGCTCTGGCCGGCCCCTGAAAAAAAGGTCCAAAAAAAGTGAGAATTCTTGAATAATCAAAATGACCCATAAACGAAGCAAAAAAGTCGACTGCTGGCAGGAGGGCCATCAGGCGACCTCGAAGAATTGACTTTCTTCTTGGGAACATGAAGTGGTTTCCCTCAGCAATTCATCGATCTTGTTTACATCAATGTCGGCAATCGAATTGAGCACCGTGTCTGGCCGATAGGAATAAGAGGCCAGGTCCTCACTATGGGTCGTGCCGCTTAATACCAATATGGTGTAGTAGCCAAGTTGGTGTCCACCCAGGATGTCGGTGGACATGGTATCTCCAATCATTACGGTACGCTTAGCATCCAGTGAAAGCTCTTTTCTGGCTCCGCGCATCATCACCGGGCTGGGTTTGCCCACACTGAAGGCTTTTTTGCCCGAGGCCTGTTCCAGCATGGAAACCAATGCCCCGCAGCCAGGTCGCATGCCGTGACCTGTTGGACAATTGGGGTCCAGGTTCGTCGCAATTAACTTGGCACCACCGATCAGCAAATTAAGCGCTGCTTCCATCATCTCCGCATTGAAGGTGCGGCATTCGCCAATCACTACAAAGTCAGGATCACGGTCCACCACGGAAAAGCCTTGTTCGTGCAAGGCTGTGAGTAACCCCCCTTCTCCTATCACATAAGCCGTGCCCCCCGGCTTTTGGCGTGCCAGGTAGGTCGCAGTGGCATCGGCACAAGTATAGATGTGCTTTTCCTGAACAGGAATGCCCAGACGATTGAGACGCGTCATGATATCCCTGCGTGTTCGTTGGCTGTTGTTGGTGAGAAACGTGAAAGGCCTGTCCTGTTCAAGCAGCTCACCAATAAAATCTGCGGCTCCTGAGATCAGCTGTCCTCCGGAGTATATCACCCCATCCATATCGATCAAAAATCCAAATTGATGTTTCATCAATTAATATCAGCATAAAGTGGACCATCCCAAAAAAAGCCTCAAAGGATCACCTTGGAAAGGAGTGAAAGTGTTGTAAAACATACATTGTGAATAGTTTGAAGATCCATTAGGAGTTGGATCTAAGAGGAGTCTCTTTTTAAGGTTTGTAAGGTCTGGAGGGTGTGTGGTCAAAAAAGCACAATGTGAACCGAATAAAACGGTCCTGAAGCGAGAAGGGGTGGCACCCTATTCTGGTTGATTCAGCGTGTGACTGAAATCGCGGAGATTCTTTATTTCCACCTCAAAGGCCAGATTCACGTTGACGAACCATTTTTGTGTCCGTCACCAATGCACGAAAAATGATAATCGACCTATGGTCCGGGAAATTTGGGAACGCAGCATGTGGAAATTTCGTAGGTGGTGTTACTCTGTTGGATTCTTACCTATTGTTCTAGGAAGATGTTCAAGCCTTGAGCCAACAAGGCCTTGAGGGCTTGGAAAGGGCTTGGAAATGCCTGTGGGCGGGCCTGTGCGTTGATTACTTTTTTCCCAGTCTCTATGGTTGCAATGCTGCATTCACCTTTCTCCGGCTCAATATCACCTCACTTCAGATTAGTTATGCCGGTGGACCACCCTGTCGGGCTGATGCCCTGAGCTGCCCCCGGGGTGGGTGAAGAGGGATCAATCGCCGTCTTGCATTTGCCGTGGAACGCACTAGGCTTTTTGCAAATCACTCATTTATGTTCGACTTCACCCTATGCCACACACTCAGGAAGGGGCACTTCCTGGGCCCCTTCGTCTTGGGTTTGATCCTGATCTGTTCGACCGCATGTCAGTCAGGTAAAAAACCTCCCAGTCTGCTTTCTGCCGATGATCCCCTGCCGGACCCACTGGTGATGAAGGATGGTAGACGGGTCACTCGCCTGGCTCAGTGGGATGCGCGACGCAAGGAAATGCTGGAGGACATTCTGGCAATCCAGTTCGGGCACATGCCAGATGAGATTCCTGCAATCAAGGTGCGCAGCATGGAGGTGGACGAGGCAACTACCACCGAGCACAGCCTGCGGCGTATCGCGATCTTCACCACCGGCCCGCGGCAGGACATCACCGTGCGCGTGGTGCTGGTCACGCCGCGCACGGGCAAGGGCCCGTTCCCGGTGATTGTCAAGATCGGCGATGATCATCCCGACGAGGCCGGGGTCAACCGGCGTGGCTATGCCATTGCCCTGGTGGATACCGGGCAGCTCGATCCCGGGCGCGAAGGGCACGATGTGGTGGGACCGGTCCAGAACGCCTACCCGGACCTAGACTGGGGCAGCCTGGCCACCTGGGCATGGGGCGCCTCAAGGACTCTGGACTTTTTGCAGACCCTCGAGGAAATAGATACCTCACGGGCCATCGTGACCGGACACTCCAGGACCGGCAAGGCCGCCCTGCTGGCCGGAGCCACCGACCTACGTTTCAAGGTGGTGGTGCCCAACGGATCCGGTTGCGGCGGTGCGGCCACTTACCGCAATTACCGGGCGGGAGCCGAGACCCTGGAACTTTTGACACGGGAGAATCGCTGGCTTTTCTGGATGCACAAGGACATTCGTCGTTTCGTGGGTCGGGAACACGCATTGCCCTTTGACCAACATTTCATGCGCGCCTTGGTCGCCCCCCGTGTGGTCCTTTCCAACGATGGATATGAGGATGTCTGGGCCAATAATTTCGGTACACAGGTGGCTTACCAGGGTGCCCAGCCCGTCTTTGACCTGCTGGGCGTGCCGAGGCACAACATGGCCAAATTCCGGGAAGGGGGCCACACCTTCAATGCAGAGGACGCCGGGGTGATGCTTGATGTGGCCGACTGGTATTGGAATCATGGAAGTTTTCCAGAGTCCATGAACAACCTTCCCGAACCGGATTACGAGCTGAAGTTTTTCCCTTTTGTCGAAGCGCGGCCTTGAATGATTGCAGAGTAAGCAACCCACATCATCTCCGAATGTTCTTTTTGAGTAACAGCGGGTCAATGTCAGGTTCTCTCCATTTCATTAAAAGTTTTCTCACAATCGATACAACACAAATTCTTCTCTACCAGCCCCGCTTTTGCCAATGGGGCGTTGAAGTCGTTGGATAGATTTTGTGAGGCCTTGCTTTTCAGACCAGCACAAATGGATCCGGGGTTATTCCCGTTAACTTTGATTTTGAGCAGGTGGCGGAGCTGGGAAGTTGCTATGGGATTAATGACTGTTCTACCCGTCTTCTGTGTCACAATGGCAAATGTCTTTTCCGATAAATCTGTTCCCATTGCAACGCGATCACATCGCCAAGGCGCAAGCCAGTATAAAGACCTATGAGGATGGCGGTCGTCCACTCTGGTTGTGCGACGGCTAACAAACCCTTCAATTCGTCCGTCTTAAATGTTCTTCGCTCCTGCTTGTCTTTTCTCTCCGATCCTTTCAAGTTGGTATACTCCAGAAACGAATGCCCCGGGTTGATGGATCTCAAGCTAGACCCGGAGGAAGCATTCAATCATTTTCAAGATCCCGAGCACGCCTCGGTCATTCGGCAACTGACAAGGGACTTGTTGAATTATTTTGAGATTGAGAAAGATCCATACGGACAAATCCCGGAAATTCAGCAAGCGACGCAAGCAGCCTTGCGCTGAAATGACTGATGGCTGCTGAGATTGAATTCAAACCCACGAAAAATAATTGAGCATTCATGCCCATTGTTATCCCAGGTGCTTTATTGAATCGTCACGGGATAGTTTGATTTTGGAAACAGTATCCTGAACTTACTTCATGGAATCATTGGTGAGTTTTTTTCCATTGGTTGAAATGACATGAATGCCATGCGCATGTGCTTTTGGATGGAAAAACTCCCACACAACCTTTTTATCCGGTGTGACTTCAAATAATCTTGCTTTTGAGGGATCCCGCTGGGCATAGCTGGCAATCACTGTGTTCCCGTTGGGCAGTCGCTGTCCTCCGCATGGATCGCTGAATCTTCCATTCACATCCGAGTTATCCACGCGCCAGACAACTTTTCCATTCCCATCGAATTCCACGGTTTTATTTCCATGCGTCAAATTGGCGAGTGTATTGCCGTTGGCCAGTCTGATTGCGGTGAAGGGCCAGTTTTCAGCATCTCGGCCGCCCAGTTCAGGGAGGTCGGTTCTGATAGCACGGACTACCGTTCCATCCGCTTGATATTCCTTGATGACAAACCCCAGAAGATGGGGAGCGATGTAATTTCCATTGGCTAATTTACGAGCCATACGGGTTTGCATGTGGGCGTTGTCGGTGTCTGGTTGCAATGGAATCTCAGCTTCGACATTGCCCTTCGGGCTGATTTCGAGCAAGCGAGGTTTGATCCCTCGCTCGACGACCATCGTATTGCCTGAAGGAAGGCGCAAGGCAGTTCCTAGTTCCTGGTTGTCTGGATGCAAGCTGTAAGACCAGACCAATTTGTTTGATCGTGTATACTCCTGGGCTTCTTTTCCTGTTGAAATTAAAATGTTTCCATCAGGTAAAACATACCCATCTCTGGAGCCGCCTTGTAACTGCCAGACGATTTGACTGTTTTCATCAAAAATTGCGGTCATATTGCCGCACGCTAAAAAACTGTGTCGGATTCCCCGCTGACTGATTTGCTCTGGTTCAGCGCTTAACATCGAAAAAGAGCCAATCACGAGCAAGGGCAGAAGGATTACTCTCATTCTGAATTGGCGTCGAGATTCTGAAGTCATCAAATTGGAACACATTGAATCAGAATGCCTGTCAGAGAATGGATTTCCAAGTGACAAGTTTCTGGAGTTTTTTTTGGTGGAAACAATTCAAGGCAGTGCAGACTTTCATATCCACAGGCGGAACGAGCTTTCACGATGCTTCTAGACACTTTACTGAGATGAAGCAGCATCAAAATACACCTTTTTTCGGAGTGGTGATCACTATTTCCACCTCAATACATTCCTTTTTCGGATGCGTTGTGAATGTCCCTGTGATCAAACGAATAAGATCGCAACTCCGAAATTAAATTTTCACTCTGTCTTGTCTGTAAAGCTGCGGCCTTCTCTGGTGCCCTTGGCCAAGCTCGGGTCAGTCGCGAATATTTTGACCTCATTCGCTTGCATTCGAGTGATGAAACTTCCCTGGTCGGGGATCTGCATTTCCTGCCCGTAGAGTAAATGCAGCCTTTGACCATTCAATGCTTCGAGTCCCTGGATTTCCACACCCAGATGTCTATGCGTATCTTTGTTTACCAGAATGAGTAGTGAGTCTGTTTCGTGGCTGCCCAATATTGCTTTGATCCCTATGCTTTCCGGTTCAAATAGATCCGGGATGATACGGGCTGGAACTGAAGATCGGTTTGTTTTTTTTAGATAGTGTTCAATTGCTGCCAATTCCGAGGTGATTGCATAAAGTGATTGCCGAAACATGGGATCATCTATGGTTTCAGTTCCCCAGTAAAGTAAGCCTTGAGCACCATGGACGATGGCATCGTAGGCCATGAAGCGTGATTGCGAGAAGCTCGGGTATTGTCGCTGCCTGTCATCTCTCAAGGCATGCCACGAGAACCCCTGCAATACCATCCAGACCGGCCTTCCTTTTCCTATTGCATCCCATCTCTCTGTTAATCTACCAATGCTTGTCAGATCCGTTCCAGTGGACCTAACGGCATAGTAATCGCAGCCAACAATATCAATGGAGTCGACATACCCCCTGGCATAAAAAGCATCGCTGTCGGCGGCTTCGTTGATCCAGAAAGGGCGCTGATGCGGGTCATTGCGTTTTAACCAGTTGATACTTTCTTGCATGCGGGCCAGTAGGTCTGGTCCTACTGATTCTGCATATTGGACGGCAATCGTTTTCTGATTGTTCCAGTCTTCTCGTGTGAATCCAGCACGCTCTTTCAAAAAACTATATGCTGTAAAGGTCCAGATGATTTCATCGGGTCCTTCCCAGACCGCCAATGCGGGATGGTTCCAGTGGTCGGATGCTCGCTGCATGAGATTATTGGTCAAACCCTCCTGGACGCTCATAGCCATCCAGCCTTTCATGCCAAGGGCTTGGACACGATCCAGATCATTCTCGTTGTTACATCTAACCAGATTGATGCCGGCCTTCGCCATGTCGATTAAAGTCGAGTCATCTTTTGGGAATTCATAAAAGCCAATGGGGAAGGATGATTCGATCCATGAGGGCTCCGTGGCCGTAATGGAAACCGGAAGAATTCCCGTATCAAAGTCAGCCGGAATTTCAATGGACTCTGTTTCGGAAACAGCGATTGTAAGTCTCTCGGGCGATTGATTGAAATCCGTACGTTTGATCAGCGCTTTATTTCCGAGCCTGAGGCCGGAGATAACCGGGCCAGGAGCTCCGGGAACATATTGGTCTATGGGGATCCCCTTCTGAATATACTCGGTGTAGGGCATGGACTTCGCATAGACTTCGTGAACCAAGGCGACCTCTTTTTCCAGTTCTTCATGCAGGCACCAGAGAAAAAAAGAATCATGACCGCGCAATAGTGTGTGCCAGAGAAGATCCTGATAGGCCTTTTCCGAGAATTGCTCAACAGGTTCGGATAGATCGGCAGGAGGAGCGGTGGTGTGCCAGTGGACGAATGGCACTGAAGGAATCGCTGCTGGAGTATGTGCTCCGGCGTTCGAAGCGACTTTGAGCATGTTGTAGAACCAACGGTAATCTGAAATATCAAACGGATAGGATTTGAAGATAGAATACCATGTGTAGACTACGGGCATTGACATTGTATAACCTGATCTTTCAAATTCAGGAGCCCATTCACGGTAGGAAGTCTGATGTTCTCTCTGTGTAGGGGCTGCATCTGGAAGCTTTTCAAAATAGTCGTACCAGTAGCGTGATCCACCATGTGGATTGACCCCGTAATTCCCAACGAGAGCATTGGGGAATCGTTTCAGCACGGGATTACTGAACATGCGTTTTTGAAATTGGCTTCTTAGTCTTCGCAAGGTGGTTTGGAAAACCCTGAAATCCGAATTGTGAGGTAGATTCTCCCGGCAGCGGGTGCATCGTAGGGAATGTTCCCAGGCATTATTCCATTCCATGGGTCCATCGATTTCCCAATCTGCGAATATAAAATCGATTTCCAGACCAGCGGCATGGTAGGCATCAACAAAGCGAGTGATTCTATCGGTGATGACAGGAATACGATGTTCCAGAGCAAAGGGACATCCGGTTTTGGGGCCGAACGATGCGTCCCAAAAAGCTTCTCCATTTTTGTCAACATGAGCAGTAGCTTCGGTGTCGTCATAGAGGCGATGAAGGCAAGCATTGGCGTTGATACTGATCTCCAGCCCGAGCGCTTTCTGTAACCGGGCGATGCGCAATCCTTCCTCGAGAGATGATTCGAATGAGTCGTGATTCCAATTTACGCAGTATCCTATACCTCGTTGATTAAGGTCCTGCAGCGTTATTCTGCTTTGAGCGTTCGATATGCCATGCAAAGCATGATGGGTCGGCCATACATACAAAGGGAGACGATCCAGCCTCGGACGATCAAGTGGTTTGGTATGGTCGAGAACTCGTTGAATGCTTAACGGAATTCCTTCATTCGATTGCAATTGGAAGTTCCACAAAAGAATGCCAGAGGTCATCAGCAGGATATATCGTCTTAAAGTTTTATTCATAGATTGCCTTTTCTGGTTTGAATGATCAGTTGTCTCATACCTTCCTTATCCAGCACCTGGGTTCTTTCCCTTGAATTTCTGTCAGTGACTGGAAGGAGAGATGGAGTTTGCCAGCCCCTGAAATGCCTCCAGATTCATTTTTGGCTTTTTCTTCATTCATCACACTCCAGATATGGATTGCCCTCAGATATGAAACAGGCGACTGATCATCTGAGGTTGTGGATCTTTCTTAGTTTGTCAAGTACGCGGAACAGAGTGGCGGAGCATAAAGAGCCTGATTCATATTTCAGCCCCTTTTCGTTGATCGCTTTTCCACTTGTTCACCGAAGTAAATGCAACCGGGAAAGGAGTATAGATTCATTCCTTATTAAGGCTACTCGTTTTTTACCAACGAATCGCGGGTTTGTTTTGGATTTTTGATTTGACGAGGGGCTGCACCATGATCTGTAATGGCATGATTCCCGATCAGCCAATTTCAATTCTATATTGTCATATGAAGTCACTAAAGTTATGTACTTTCGGTGCGGTGCTCACCTTCATGGTGGGCGCAGCGTGTCAAGCGGCAGTTCAAAAAGCAGCCTTTCTTCAGGGAAGTAAAATAGAGGGAGGGCTGGATTTCCTCGTCTCGGCAAGCCCTGTTAGCATTGCGTGGAATGAGCGTTCTTCCATTGACCCTTCGGTTTTTGATCACAGCGTGGATTCCCAGCATCAATTAACAGTCCTTGAGAATGGTGACTACATTGTGGCTGCCACGATGCCGGTCATCAGTGTCGACACGGCTGATAATCGTCCTTCTCAGGGCATGGAAGTCTACGTTAACGGCGAACCGGCTGCTGGCTCGATGGGGCAGTCGGGTTATATTCGCAATCAACCGCGCAATGCCCTGATGCAACAGGAAACTTCCAATCATGCACATCTCCTTCTTCATGGTTTATCCGCCGGGGATGTGATCGAAGTCAAGGCGTGGAAAACGGCGCAACCTGCACTGAGTACTCAAATCCAAACCGCCAGCTTGTTTGTTGAAAAAGCGGAGGCCTCAAGAACCGTTTTTTCAGGCCTGTCGGACGATTCTCTTGCGGGAGTCAACTTGAATCCTGATTTTGAAGGTGCTGGTGATGATCCTGCTGAATTACCGTGGGTTTCAAATCGTAGTGATAATGGGTTTACCCATTCAGATGGTAATTCAGGTATTCAACTAAGCAGCGGAACCTATCTTATTTATGTTAACGTTCCGCTGCAGCGTGTTACCTCTGCACGTTTGTCTCCTTCGCTGGAAATCCTGCTTGATGGTCAGATTGTTCCTGGAGGTCAGTCAAGGCAAGGTTACAACCGTAATGCCAGTGGTCACATCGAATCGTCTGTGCACTTTGCCGGTATCGTTCAGGTTGATGGCAGTCAGACACTGACCACTCAGACTCTGCGTTATTTAAATTCTGGAAACACAGGTCAAGCCGTGCTTCCAGCAGGCAAAAAAGCTTCCATTCTCATTGAAAAAATCACTGATGATGGTGTCTTCATGGCCAGTGCAGTCGAAACGACCAATGATGCCAATCCTGAAAACTGGAACACGGCCACCAAATCGCAGGCTATCTGGGAAAATCCAAGTTTAAGCGACAGTGCAGCCTACAATCACAGCGGCGAAACGATTACCGTTCGCGCTGACGGTGATTATCTGCTTGTTTACAATGACCTCATGGAAGCGCTTGAGTCTTCGCAGCGTCCCAATCCGCGAATTACTGTCGAAATCAATGGTAATGTTTATCCTGGTGCAGAAACGAAAACACACTACATCCGCAGCGCGGACGGACACAGCACATCCTCAGGCACCTTGTCCATCCTTCTTGAAGGTCTTTCTGCGAATGACAGGATTACTGTTAGTACTCAGCAGGAAGCTATTGGCGGCTCGGTGGGACTGGAAGCTTTTTCAGATCAGGTTGCCGTTCTGGGCTTGATCAAGAAGCCAAGTTTGGATTCCTCCACTATCCAATCAGCTCCACGGATTGTTTCCTTCGGAGGAAATCGGGATGGCTTTAACATCACTATTCAGGAGTTCAGTGAATCTGTTGACGCTGGCAGTGTGAGAGCGACTTTGAACGGCGAGTCTGTCGATGTGAGCGTCGCATCCTCTGAAGGGAATGCAAATGTTTCATATGCATTCCCAAGTATTCCGGATTCATTAAGCTCTCATGACATCCATATTGAATTCGCTGATTCGGCCGGCAATGAGCACATGGCTGACCTTAGCTTCCTCATATCCGAAATCTACGCTAAGGTGCCTCCACTTTTCAAAAATGAATCAGTGGACAGCAATTCGAACGGGTTCGTTGCCCTGGTTTCCCAGATCAGTCAGGATCAATCAGGTTCAACAAGCCTGCATGGGACGCAGATCGTCAACGCAAATTTTCAGCTAAGCGGTGGATACACCGATGCTGATGGCAATGCATACATCAACGAGGCTGGGCCAGCAAATGCCGGGGATTGGCAGTTCAGCCCGGTGGACGTCGGTATCATCAACTTTGATCAAGCTGAAGCTGCACAAGGTAATTTTACAGATGCGACGGGTTTTCCTGATGCACTTATTCCCAATATTCCAGGGTTCAATGAATCGACTGATGGGATTGCTGCGGAATTCCTGACCTACCTTGAATTGGATCAAGGTTGGCACACTCTGGGGGTCAACAGCGATGATGGATTTGATGTGACTGTTGGGCCAGCTCCCAAGGATCTGCTCGCTGAGAGCCTGGGCAGTTTCAATGGTGGACGAGGCGCATCTGACTCATTATTCGACATCTATGTCGAGGAATCTGGATTCTATCCAACGCGTCTGCTTTGGTTCGAAGGTACAAGTGGCGCCAACGTGGAATTCTTCAATGTTGTTGAAGGTGAAAAAATCCTGATCAATGATCGTGAGAATCCAAATTCCATCAAAGCGTACAAGACAGCACAGGCCAGACCCTACATCTCGGCATTTTCTCCAGCCAGCGGGACCTTGGCAGAGGAAGTATCCTTTGAAATTACCAACGGAGATATTCTGGTAGATCCTGATTCAATCGAACTCACCATCGATGGGGCGCAGATTTTGCCTCCAACTGTGGAAGTCAATGGAAGTGTCATTACCGTTTCGTTCAATAACTCAGGGCCATTCGCGGGTGGTGCTCATGTGGCTACTGTTAACTATACAGAAAACAGTGATCCTTCGGTCACACGCACATTGGAGCATCGATTCAATGTGCCTACCGGTATGATTGCTGTGCTGGAAGATGAGCCCTTTGCCTACTGGCAATTTGGTGAGACCTCAGGAGGCGTTGGTGTCAGCGAATTGGGTGGTGGTATTACCGGTACTTACTTTAATGATCCATCACTTGGTGAAGAGCGGCTTGTTGTCGGTGCAGCTTCTGGCTCTGTTTTGTTCGATGCCTCAAGAATGACTTATTTGGATATTCCCGATAATGCAGAGATCAACGTTGCAACGGGCAATCCTGGCTGGAAAGAGAAGACCATCGAGATCTGGTTCAAAGCAAGGAATCTGCCTAATTCAGATCCGTTGGGTGTAGGTTTTGCTGCCGATGTTCCTAATTCTCAAATCATTTACGAACAAGGTGGGGCCACCCGTGGCTTGAACGTATATCTGCGAGGTACGCAGGCCGGTGACAATCCACAAGAGGCGGAACTCTGGTTCTCAGCGATCAACCGTGCTGAGCAGGCATGGGGAGGGGTTCTCCCAACCGAGCAAACTGAAATTCCCACTAACGGAGATCCGGTTGCGATCGGGACTACGATCCAAGCGAATAAGGTTTATCATGCAGTGATGGTTCTCAATGGTGATGACTCTGATCCAGATAGCTTTGAAGGAACTTTGACCGGTTATCTGAACGGTGAACAATTTGGTCAAGCCAGTGGTATCCACTTGCTTTACAATCATTCGGATGATGTCGCCTTTGGTGCCCGAAACGAGGAAGCCGTTCTAGCTGATTTTATTGCCAGTGGAACTTTCTCTCCTGATTTCTGGGCCACAGGTGATTTGATGGCGTATGATGGCTGGTTGGATGAAGCAGCGCTCTACAATAAAGTTCTTTCCGCAGAACGTATCAAGGCTCACTTCGAAGCAGGTAACACGGAAGTAGCTTTCACTCCAGGGAATGGTGGCGATGCTGGACAGGTCAATTCCATCGTGATTGCTGATGGCAACGTAGTGATTGAATTTGAGGGGATTTTGAAGAGTTCGCCAACTGTCACTGGGCCTTTTGCTCCAGTCGCTGGTGCAGTTTCACCTTATTCTGTTGCGCCTGATCAGTCAGCTCAGTTCTATCTCGCCGAATAAAACAGTTTTTCCGTTAAAGCATCAGTTCTAAAAGCAAAAGGCCGGTTCCTTCGGGGGCCGGCCTTCCTTTTTGGCCGTCGTGTCGTTGTTGATTGTTTCATGGCTCAATGCTGTTACTCATGTTCTTCGGACGAAGAGGTCGTGAGAAAAAATGAATCGCAGGAAGTTTTTCAAATGACGATTTCAAACAACTTGGAAAACTCGAGAAGCCTTCGACCGATAAGGCTTGAGCCAGCTACTTGTCTCTGGCAGAAAAGGAGTTGTTTGGAGAGCATGGTCCGAAATAAATGAGTGCATGTGTTGCCCTCTCCGGCTTTTGTTCTCAGGTTCGCTTCTTTGAAAGTGAAGAGTATGCTAAGGCAGAAAAAAGTTTAATG
>MDTB01014467.1_pt1 | contig 36844 bp, 33 predicted proteins | sample 811161 | NCBI WGS metagenome assembly MDTB01 (sample SAMN05326650, study PRJNA326480) | marine metagenome | isolation source: seawater | place: Mediterranean Sea | collected 2009 | reverse complement strand
TGGTATGCCGAAACGCTCAGACCGCTGGGACAATGCCTCACCTGACTCGCTAGGCTTTGATTTGGTTGAATATATATGCAAGCAATAAGGCTTAGTTTCTAGTTAATTCTTGCCACCCTAGGAAGACAATAAAAATGACTGCAGCACCTATAATCATATAGCTTAAAAGCCGAATGACGGTGACGCCAATCGAAGCGGTGCGACTCAATGGTTCTCTTCGCCCCTTCAACACTTGGACCAATAACCAACCGATTATGATCCCTCCAATCGTCAATAATATTATTCTCATAAACGCATTAAAAGATAAAAAAATTTAAATCCAATCATTTTCGTAGCCAATGAATCATAGTTTTAAATTACGGGACTAGCGAGTGAGTAGGTTCGTAAGCACGCCCCTTCTCAAACACTGCAATTGAATCATGAACATGGACTCCAGTACACATGTCTTTTAATTCAGGATACTTTAGTCGATTGAAGTGCCACCAGTGATGCATGTCGTTAATCATATCAAACGAAAATCCAAAAAAATTTGATCGTCGGTTGTAACCGCCACCATAACCCCGCCAGTATGACGTATGTAAATCTTCAATCATATACACGCCTCCTTCACTCATCTCAGGAAATAGAATTTCAAAAGACTCGATCTGATGCTTAGTTTGGTGACTCCCGTCATCAAGCACTATATCAACCCCTCCCATTTCTCGCACTACTTGCCTTAAAAAATCAGGATCATCTTGCGAACCAATACGGACCTGTCCAGCGTAACCATTCAATTCTGCACAACTGGAGTCACTATCTATACCGAAGATAATAGATTCCTCTCCAAAATATTTCCGCCACATAGCTAAGCTACCACCACGAAACACACCGATCTCGAGGAAGCGGACGGGTGACTGACGAAAAGAAGAAAAATAACGATCATAATACGGGATGTAATGGTGCCACTTGTGAACAGGCTGGCCTTCGTTCCGAGAAAAAAAATCGAGTAGCTCACCATCAAATTGATACTTACGCTGGATATCTTGCTGAATACCAAGATTCCGGTTAAAGGACATACCTTCAATATTCTTACTAGCGCCCCACCAAGAGCGTAGGATATTCGGCATAATTCTTGCAAAGCTAAATTTATACACTGCACTCACTCCATTTTGTTAATTGGATCACCAGTCACGCACAAGCTTGAATGAACAAGCAATGACCTTGGAGAGTCATCTAAAATCGCCACAACGTTTTAATCAGGCATGAGCATCATCAAGCACGCGCTCATAAAGTCTGCCATAAGAACTTGCCATTTGAGTTGCCGTAAAGCATTTCAAGTAACGTAATCTGGCATTTCTACCCATTTCTGAAGCTATGTCAGGGTTTTCCCACAAATAGCGCATGGCTGCTCGCAACTCGTGAGGATTTCCAGGAGGGACAACTAAACCGGTCTCATTGGCAACATTGATGAACGTAGTACCAGTTCCAATTTCACTAGATATCAAAGGCTTTCCATACATCGCCCCCTCTAAAAGAGACACACCGAATGCCTCGGAGCGCAAGTGGGAGGGGAAGAGTACGCCGAAACATAATTTTAATAATGCGACCTTGTCTATTTCAGGCAAAATCCCCAAAAAATGTACATTCTTTAACCCTAACTCCTTAGCTTGCCGCTTAAGCTCCAACTCAGTAGGCCCTGTCCCAACAAGAACAACCGGATAATTAGTTTGCCTCAAGGCCTCCATCAAAATATGTAATCCCTTGTAGTAGCGCAAAACCCCAACAAATAAGTAAAATTTAGTTCGGAATTTTTCTTTCCAATATGTCAACTTCTCGTGGGAAGGAACCGGGTATGTTTTCTCATCAAGTCCGATGGGAATAACATCAACTTTGTCCTTAAACCGATTAAGAACATCGCTTGTTTCGAGATAATTTGGAGATGTAGCTACGATACGGCTCACATCATTTAAAAATCTGTTGCGTACCGGTTTATACAATGTCAAAAGACATTTTTGCCGAACAATATCGGAATGATATGTAACCACTGTAGGTTTTTTAACCCTTGCCAAGAAATGCAGCACATCCATATAAGGCCATGGGAAATGGTAATGAATCACATCCGCTCTCTTCGCTAATTGCCAGAATCGGAGAAATGCTGACGCAGAAAATCCTGTTGACGCCAGTTCAAAATTAAGCCTCGCCCTATGAGCGAGGTAGCCATTTTGTGAGATCGTTCGTGGTACACGAGCTCGAGTAAGGGATAGTACTTCTGAGCTTATACCTAATGCACTCACACTTCGAGCGATCTGGTCAATTACCTGCTCGACACCGCCATGCGTGTCAGGAACTGCAGTTTTATAAAAATGAAGTACTCTCATCAAAAATAATATTTCTATCTTGATATCGATTTAGACCAAACCGAATAGGGCTGCGCCAACCACCATTTCAGAGGCACTCTTCCGTAGTGCTGTCGAACCACTGCCATCGCTTCCTTGTAGTGGCGCGCGCGCAGATTTCTAGTTTTTGTCGCGTCATGGTCACGATTGCAAGCTACGAATTCGTCAACAAATTGCATAGCGCCAAACCGTTTGAATAAACGCCACCATAAATCATAGTCCATCGCCATATGTAATTTATCGTCCAACCCTCCCAGGCTTTCCCAAACCTCGCGTCGAATCATGGTTGCTGGCTGAGAAACAATACAGCGCATCGCTAGACGACTCTCATCGAAAGCCTCCACCCACACTGGAGTGCGCCTACCGGTTTTTTGCACGACATTCCACGCTCGAGCGTATACTGCTGGCGGCTTTTTGGGGCCACGCAAAGCATCAGTCAAAGCTATTAAACCTCCGGGCATGAACCAATCGTCACTATTTAACCAACACACAAAAGGTGCGCTTCCCATCGAGACACCCTCATTAATAGCGGCTGCTTGGCCACCATCAGGGCAACTACGCCACCCATTTAGTCTGGAGGACCATTTCTTTATCACATCGAGCGAATTATCCTCTGAGCCGCCATCCAGAACAAAGACCTCTAAAGGAACATCTTGACTAAAAACTGAAGATAACGCCGCATCAAGAAACTTACCCTGATTAAGAGAGGGAATCGCAACGGTGACTACCGGCTTAGTCATTTAGCTTGGTTAACGAAAGAAAATCCTCGTAAACTCCTTCCAAACCTTGCCTTAGAGGTATTGTCGATGACCATCCAAGATCATGCATTCGCTCTACATCAAGCAACTTGCGAGGCGTTCCATCGGGCTTACTTGCATCAAAAACTATTTCTCCTTTAAAGCCCACCACATCCATTACGGTTCTAGCTAACTCTTCTATTGAGAGGTCCTCGCCGGCCCCAATATTAAATAATCCACCTGGAATATCAGCTCGCTCCATCAGAAACACACAAGCATCTGCCATATCATCAACGTGAAGGAATTCACGCATGGGTTTACCCGACCCCCAAACTGTAAAAGTTTCCTTTCCACCTATTTTAGCCTCATGCACTTTGCGCATTAATGCCGGCAACACATGGCTATTTTGGAGGTCATAGTTATCATTAGGGCCATATAGGTTCGTCGGCATCACAGATAAGTACTGCATACCGTACTGCCTGTTGTAACTCTCACACAATTTTACGCCTGCAATCTTAGCAATAGCATACGGCTCATTAGTCTCCTCTAGTGGTCCCGTTAGCAAATACTCTTCCTTTATTGGTTGTGGACAGTCGCGAGGATAGATACAACTCGAGCCTAAAAACATTAGCCTCTTGATACCTGAGCGCCAAGCAGCATGCAAAACATTAGCCTCTATCATCAAATTCTGATAAATAAATTCCGCTCGGTACATGTTATTTGCATGAATACCTCCCACCTTAGCTGCGGCTAGAAAAATATATTCCGGATTCTCTTCTTGTATGAAGTCCTCTACGGATGCCTGACAGGTAAGATCTAAATCCTCATGACTAACAGTTAATAAATTTGAGTACCCAGAACGCTCCAGTTTCCGAATAATGGCAGATCCAACCATGCCCTTATGACCCGCAACAAATATCTTCGCATCATTCTCCATAAAATTATTCGTTAGATTCGTACGCAGAGTAACCGTGTTTCTTTACTAATTCATCACGCTCAGCAGCTGCTAAGTCTGCTGACATCATCTCAGCGACTAATTCCTTAAATGTAATTTTTGGAGTCCACCCAAGCTTTTTCTTAGCTTTGCTGGCATCCCCTAGCAAGGACTCAACTTCTGTAGGTCGAAAATAACGTGGATCAACAGCAACTAAACATTTACCCTCATTATCATAACCACGCTCAGCTAACCCCTCTCCTTCCCAGAAAATCTCAATACCGATCTGTTTGGAGGCTGTATCTACGAAATCCCTCACGCTATATTGCTCGCCAGTTGCTATGACAAAATCTTCAGGTTTATCTTGCTGCAACATCAACCATTGCATTTCAACATAGTCTTTGGCGTGCCCCCAATCACGCTTCGCATCTAAGTTCCCTAAATACAGACAAGTTTGAAGTCCAAGCTTGATACGAGACAGAGCTCTTGTAATCTTTCGTGTGACAAAGGTCTCTCCACGCAAAGGACTTTCGTGATTAAATAAAATTCCATTACAGGCATACATGCCATAAGCCTCTCGATAATTAACAGTAATCCAGTAGGCATACAACTTCGCTGCGGCATAGGGTGATCGCGGATAAAAAGGCGTAGTTTCCTTTTGAGGTGTCTCTTGCACCAAACCGTAAAGCTCCGAGGTCGAAGCTTGATAAAATCGAGTCTTATTTTCAAGCTCTAAAATACGAATGGCTTCCAAAACACGCAGAGTTCCTAATCCGTCAGAGTTGGCGGTATATTCCGGCTCCTCAAATGAAACTGCGACATGACTTTGTGCGGCAAGATTATAAATTTCATCTGGCTGCACCTCCTGAATGATACGCACCAAACTTGACGAATCGGTCATATCTCCATGGTGCAAAATGAACCGTCGCCCCGTAATATGAGGATCCTGATAGAGGTGATCTATGCGACCCGTATTAAACATCGAGCTACGACGCTTTACACCATGGACCTCATACCCTTTGTCTAACAAAAATTCCGCAAGATAAGAGCCATCTTGTCCGGTAACTCCAGTTATGAGTGCAGTTTTTTTCATGATCTACTCCGTATCAAAAAAGTTTTGAAACCACATCTCAAGACAAAGAGCACCCCAAACTTCTCTCCCATACTGGGATTCGTTCTTAGAGAGAATACTCATTTTTTCACTATCAAATAAGCCTCTTTCGCGAGACTTCCTACTGAGTAACGTATCCCCTACAAAATCCTTTAACGGCCCTGACAACCACTCATTTAATGGCACTGGAAATCCCATTTTATCTTCTCGAGAAATAATCTTCTTTGGCAAAATAGACGCCATTGATTCTTTCAACATATTCTTTGATCGACCACCTGCGTATTTAATAGCTGGTGGCATGCTGGCCGCAAGCTCCGCAATTCGGTAGTCCAGCATGGGCACCCGCGACTCCAATGATACTGCCATACTCACCCTATCCTCTACTTGCAGTAATGCTGGAAGAAGCGTGTTTTGATCAAAATATGTCATTTTATTTAAATATGACTTACTTCCCGAGCCAGAAAAAATCTCCTCAAAATTATTCCAAAGTAATTCGTTATCAAAATCTTTTACAATATCTTTATGGATAACTCCTCGCAGGTGCTCGCCTTTATCTAAAATTTTGAAATAGCGCTGTTCCATGGGCTCAAACAAACCAGAGCCCCAAAACTTAGACATCAGTGGAACATAATTTTTAAGCATTGGAAGATTAGGAATAATGGACTCCAAATCAACAATATGGGTACCCTCTTCCTGGGTCTCGAATATCCCTCCTTTAAGACATTGTTCGAGATACGCCACCAAATAGCGCGCATAGCCTCCAAATAACTCATCTCCACCTTGTCCGCCAAGAACCACCGAGACATGTTGTTTAGCATATTTGGAAACCACATATTGAGGCACGAGCCCTGGGCCAGCTGCCGGCTCGTCCATATGATGCATAAGCTTCTTTAGCGAGTCTTCAACATCGTGTGAAGTTATTGTAATTTCGTGATATTCACAATTTGTTGCCTCAGCAACGATACGAGCAAATTGAGTTTCATCGTATTGTGCACCTTCAGAAAACTTACCAGTAAAACTTTTAAAACCAGCCCCATAATGCATAGAGGCAGATGCAACGACTATACTAGAGTCGAGTCCACCACTTAAATGTCCGCCGACTGGCACATCTCCCCTTAGCTGATTCTTTATTGAATCATGTATCAAATAGTTTAATTTATCTTTAAATTGCTCAGGACTCAGACTCTCGTTAATTTCAAACGATGGATGCCACCACTTACGTATTTTCAAGCTTTGGTCTGAAAGGTTAAGTTTGAGGCTGTGAGCTGGAAGTAATTTTTTAATTCCACTAAACAACGTTTTATCATTAAGACAAAATTGAAAGGTTAAATACTCATGAAGTCCAGCCATGTCTGGCAATTTCTTTATTTCCGGCACGCAAAATAAAGCTTTAATTTCGGAACCAAAAACTATTGAGCCATCGTCCAGGAGCGAATAATAGAAAGGTTTAATTCCGAAATGATCACGGGCGGCAAAAAATAGATTATTTCTAGCGTCTAGCAAGGCGAATGCAAACATACCATTTAACTTTTCAAGCATCTTTTCGCCAAAGCGCTCATAGCAGCGGAGCAATACCTCTGTATCCGAATGAGTTCGAAAGCGAACACCATCTCTAACTAAATCCTGACGTAACTCTAGATAGTTGTATATCTCTCCATTAAAGATTAGCGTAACTGATCCGTCATCTGAGATCATAGGCTGTGATCCATGGTCAATATCAATAATGGCTAAACGCCTATGGCCGAAATGATATCCCTTACCGGAAGCGTTGCCCTCCCCATCAGGTCCACGATGAGCTAATAGGCCTGACATTTCCTGAACCTGACCCTTTCTACCGGGAAGATTAGCGGATGGACCAACTATTCCATATATGGCGCACATAATTTAGCGGTCTTCTGAAATTATTAGAAAACCCATTTTAATCATGCTCCGAAACGAGAGGGAATAGATTTGGTACTCCTTATCTTAGCGAAAGCACTCTCAGCCTCCGTTACTGATTCAGCGCGCCCGTCTCTAAGTGAACTACGCCATTTTTTCCATCCGCTTCTAGGAAAATGATACAGAAAGGCCATCATGAAGTACCCTAATATAGTAACCGAACTAACCATCTTACTCTCAGTTATTTTTTGATCGTATCGGAGACCAAACGGAACTTCAGCAAATCGAAACCCCAGCAAATGAATTTTAACTATAGTCTCTAAGGTTGATGTGAAACCGAAACCACGCATTTGTAAGAAACTATTACCGTAAATTTTTACAGCGTCTTTAATAACGTTAGCCCTATATGCACGAAATCCGCACGAATAATCTTTTATCCCCTGAATACCGAACATGAGTCTCATGAATATATTAGCCGCATAACTAATTCCCTTACGGTACCAATTAACTCCAATTTGGAATCCTCCAGGCTGAAACCGTGATGTTCCCACGACATCATAGCCCTCCTCCAATTTATCGATCATTGACCGAATGTAAACAGGCTCATGCGTATCATCACAATCAAATCGAATAATAACGTCGCCGTCTTCACAATGAGCAGCAAGATATTCAAATCCGTCCCGCTCAGTTTCTCCAAGCCCTCTGTTGATTAAATGCGAGATTAGGATAACGGGTTGTGTCGCCGCCTCATCCTTAACAACTTGCGCAGTTCGGTCAGAGCTGCCGTCATCTAAAACAACAATCACTAACTCATAATCTGTCAACTGAGCCATCGTTTCGCGTAATTTCGGCAATAATTGCTCGAGTGATTCCTCCTCATTGTAAGCCGGCAAAAATATCCATATCTTCATCCTCGGAGCTCCTATCTCGATGGCTGCATGAAAGGCTTTAGTGATTTTATGCGAATAACAAAAAAGCCACCCCTTACATGCTCGATAAAACCCGCCCCAACCTCTGCACCAAGCGCATTACCGATAACAGCAAATTCTGAAGGAGTTTCGTTTGCAGCCTTCACATTGAGCATTATTCTCTCGGGCACGCCGCGCTCCTCTAAAAAATTTAAAAATACGAAGAGCGTATCAGTAGATAGCTCAGTCCCAGGCTGACGCACAATGAGGCTAATTTCACTGATACAAGAGTTTGTATGAGAAAACTGATTGGTCGACCCCTCTGGATATGACTGGGTATAAGTCAACATACGGTCATAAACATAACTTGCGTCCGAGAAGGATAGCGCAGATGTTCCGGTCAATGGATCAAACTGAGTTTGCTTGCGGTGCTCCATACTTGCAAAAGGTTCTGCGAGGAAAAGCTGATTCCAGCCCTTGATCTGGGTGCCGACGCACTCTTGGATTTTATCCTGTTGATGATCACACCCAGCGATAGTTATCACTAAAAAAAATTGGCAAATGGACTGATTGAGACGACTCATTGAATTACTAAAGCGTCTATTTTTAACGACTGCTTTACTAGCTTACGTCGCAATCTGAATTGCCCGGTTAAGTCGTGGACCTGCGAAGGATCAATTTCAATACTGACAACCTGCCCAGCCTCTAGTCGAGGCAATGAAAGCCCTAAGGAAAACTCTCCAGCCGAATCAATTCGATGTACGGACTGACTACCGTTGATCAGAACATCCACCTCCAGAGGATACGTAAAGTTTAAATTACCAGGCGCAAAACCATTTAAAATCAATTTAGATGCATCACCAAATCCCGATCTGGAGAGATCAATCCGAGCTTTATCTCCTATCCATCTATCAACCTGAATCCCGTTAAAGGATAAGGAGCATCGTAATATTTCATCCCCCGTTAAAGTCGTACCGCAATTGGCTAATTCCCGCGATTGACCATCTGGCGTGACCGATATGTTTGAGAGCGCGATATTTAGCTGCCTATAATCAGTAGGAATATCGTCATTCCAAATTGGTAGGGGACGCTTCATCGGTCTTACCTTCTCTTTCACTTTAATCACTAGCTTAACAACTTGCTCTGTTGGGATAAATGGCTTGGAAATATATCTAGCAGCACTGTCGACCTTGAAGTCATCAAATTTCACCCCGTTCGCCCACAGCTCAATGTGACGAGAGTCGCTCTCGAGCTCTAGTCCGACGATCGCATCGAAAGTAAGTCGGTAAGGTTGGCCAATTTTGGAGGGTCTCATTAGGTAAACCTCTCCACCCGCAGCAGTCCACCGCATCGTCTTCGGCCACCACCAACCCATTAGCCTGTCGTAATATTCTGTTCTGTAATAACCTCTACCGGTGAACACTTGATCGGGGATATCCTTCGAACGATAAAGTCTAAAAGTTGAATTTTCCCAAATGGGTGGTGTTTTATAGTTATTGACAACAATATCTTCATTGATATGTCCTTCATTCCACGTAAGAATGAAGTCATCGGTAGCGCCGTGAAAAAAAACATTGGTAGCTTCACGCACATTTCCGTAATAGTCAGTGACTAAGTTCGTAAATATATTAGGCAGGTTTTCATCATCACCAGGCATGAGCTCATGGGAAAGCAGAGAAATTCTATGTTCCCTCAAATAATAAGCAACCCAATGATTTTGGATGCTATCTACAAACATTAAACCTACAGATTCTTCTGCCGCGACGTGTTTGGTAATGGCCGACTTAAGATCAAAATAATCACGATTCCCCGATACATCAAAATTGTTAATAATGTATCCATTGTAGATATTACGACCCATACCCTTAACGCCATAATCCATAGTTGTAACAATATTGGATGTAATGAATAAAACCCCACCCAAGATCACTGCTTTATTTTTTACATCTTTTATAAATTGATTACCGCTCTCGAAATAAATCGTCATGCCATACGCGACAAATGGAATCAATAAAAATTGAAGCCATGAAGCCATCTTGAATACTGCATATCCATATTGTCTTTCAAAGGTATACGCCCACCACACGATCGTATAAATTACAATCGCCGATATCACAGTGACAAGACGCGGATAATCCTTCCTATTCCCAAGAATCCAGGATACGATCGCGAAAAACACAAAACCACCAACTAAGCACGCAAATGGTAAGGCTATTAAAGCGTAATGAGTGCGAGGGACACCGCATGCCAACCAAACGCTCACATAAGCACCGATTGCCAACATAGCGCTCACTAAACGTGATCGCCAATCGTCGTTTGTTGTTCTCCATCGGGAAATGCAAAACAGTAAGTATCCCGCCAATATTATCGTAGAAACCAATATTGCAGATGATGCGTAACGCCCAAAAATGAGCTCATACGAAGAGTTTTGGACTGGATATGCTACTGAGCCAAGAAAAAGCGGAAAGAACATCTCCGTAAGAAAATCAAGAAAATACTGGCCTTGCAGAGTCTGGCCGATAACATTACCCCAACCCACCGCCATAGAAAATATCGCTGGAAGCATGGCGAAATTAACCGCTAAGCTCACTAATATCAGTCCAATAATTAATGTAATTAAAGTAAGCGGCCTCGTCTGTTTGGTAAGCAACAAATACCACCAAAGCGCTCCAAGCGGGGCAACCGCGTAAGCGAGCATACCCAGATAAGTAACAAACAAAGCATTTGCCAACAATGCAAATAAGATCAATAGTTTTGGGTCTGGCCGCGTAAGAGCTAAAAATCCCATTGTTAAGACTAAAGGTAGGGCAGCAAGCCCTGAGTTTTGACCTAGGTAAAAATACAAATAACTTAATGCTATTGGTCCACTAATACAGATCATCCAAGCGGAGTATTTTGAGGCCACACGATTAAGACCGAAAACTACCCTAGAAAAAAAATATACAGTACCAGGTAAACAAGCGAGGAATAACGCTATAGAAGTAGTCATGGCCTCTCGAGTAGTCATCCCAAAAAAAGTCTCGAAAGAAACACCTATCAATCCACTGGCGAATCGCGCGGACGAGGAAAGTGAACCAGCCAAATAATTGATAGGGGAATATGTATCAGTTCCCTTAACAAAATCCTTTACCGAATATCCTTGTTGAAGAAAGTAGTTGTCTAGAAATCCCGCAAAGTAATCTGGATTTACTGCACCAAGGTAAGTATCTGAACCATTGATAAATAAAGGCCAAAACATAAATAAAAACATCGGGGCGACAAGTACTAACGACTCAAAAGCTCCCCGTCGGATACCCTGAACAATAGACGCCACCGACCCGCCTTGTCGCATCAACAGGATTAAAGAAATTGAGATGAACAATAAGGATACTGTTGTAACTGACTGATTAGCACTCAGGCCAGAGCTGGCCGACAAAGAGAAAGCTCCCAGCGCCATAATCAGATATCCAACCGGGTATAGCAACATACGTCCGTACTCCCCATATAAGTCTTTTGGAAACAGGAGCTTCATAAACGGATAACCCATTAGAGCCAGATATAGAAAACCCAACAGTAAATAAAAAATTGTTTCAAAAAAATAAATCACGGCAGCATTCAATAAAAGTTATATTTAAATATCATCTACGTATTTAACATAGCGGGAGTAAAAGTCGCTCTTTAATTTACTAAAATCAGAGAGGAGAGCATCTTCTTCCATGGATTTAATAAGTAGGCTACCCATGTTAATTCCCATCTCGACAGACTGATGCATATCACCCTGAAGAAATAGCCCACGCCGACCGATCGTAACTGCATTTTGGACATCCTTTTGCACGTAACCCAAAACAGATTCAGCGTGAGCATCAAAATTTTTGTAATAACACTCATAGACTTTGGGTGCCCGGCGAACAGTGTAATCAGTTATAGCGTCAATATGCTGAGCTAATAATGGAATCTTCCGACAATCGGCAAGAACGACACCGAAAATATCCTCGTCTGATTTAGTCCAAAACTCATCATCTCCATGACAAGTCAACTCAAAAGACAGCACAGTCTTGCCTGGCTCCATTGTGAAAGAGCTAATGTTCTTTTGTTCGGTAACACGGTTACTTAAGAATTCATCATCAAGAAGGTAAAACCAATTATCTTCTCCAATTCTCTCCTTAGCGAATTCAACATATACCAATACCAACGAGATGTAACGGAGTTTACTTGCGTGTTGTCGGACAGAAAAAGGGGCTCTTTCACCCAGCAAACCAATAAAAACGGGTAGGCTGAGAGTATTGACCACAAGATCTGCCTCTATCACGCGATCCTCATTATCTACTCGATACTTTATATTACTGATTTTATGATTATCAACTTGGGCGTGGGTTACTTGCGCTTGAAGAACGATCTCTCCGCCCAACTGACGGATGCGATCAGCGAGCTTAATAAACATTACACCGGAACCTTTTTTTGGATAAATCCACGTCTGATAATAAGGCTCGGTGACTTGACCCCCAAAACGCAAGAGTTTTTTTATGAGGTTAATGAAACTAAATCCTTGTATTTTTTCAGAAGCAAAACGTTTTGAAATACGGTTAGGATCCGTTTTCCACACCTTTTTTGTATAATTTCCGAAGCTTAATCGATATAGAGTTGAGCCAAAACGTTTACGGCCCCAATCCTCGAAGCTCTCGACCGGTATCGATACAATTTGATGAATGATTGTGGTCATCAAAAACTCGAATAGAATTTTTAGCGTAAGAAAAGGATTAAACTTTAACAAAGCTTCCTTTACCCTAAGCGGATACTTGAAAAATCGCTTTGTCAGAAATACTCGGACTCGCTTGGTTCCGGTAATTAGTTCCTCGGGGCTGTCTTTAAACAATGAACGTACGAGACGTTCTGGCGCATCGCCGCGAGTATGAAAAGCATGCGGGCCATAATCCAGAGTGTGGCCCTTCCAGGAAAAACTCGCTCCTGCACCGCCCGGAACTCTCGCTCTATCCAACACCACAACCTTCAACTCTGGTTTTTCAACGAGCAGTTGATGCGCACATGCCAGCCCCGCTGGACCCGCCCCAAGCACGACTACCGTCGGCTGACTATTTGCTAAACTTTTATAGATCGGATTCAAGCAATTTGCTCCTTCATCCAGTTATAGAACTTAGTTAACCCATCACGCAGGGAAATCTCAGGTTGAAAATTAAATTGATGAGCCATCGTGGGGTCGTTCGACTGAAACTCAATGAACTCCGCGACACTACCAACAAATTCGATCTGGGGTTCTATTTGGAATATTTCCGCAGCCTGACGCACAAGGGTCTCAATAGAAATTCTGTTGCCGGAATAAAGATCCAGCGTTTGAGTTTTTTGTATTGGAGTGTCAAGCAATAGCATTATCGCTCGCGTTAGGTCATCGATATACATCGCGTCAATAAGATTTTGACCGTTACCGCGTATGGTGAATTTAGGGTTTCCAGAAATACCAAACTGTTTGACAAGACGGCCATAGATCTTACGCGGATTTTCATATGGACCATAAGCGCCGAAAAAGCGAATCCCTGTCGCGGCCCTAATCTTACCTGACCTCTGAGCATGAAGCATATATCGCTCAGCGGCCCACTTTGAAATACCATAGGGCAAACATGGAGCCAGCGCGCTTTGTGGATTCACGTCACCACGCAGTCCGTCATAAACAGCACCAGAAGAAAAATAAAGGAAGTTACCGAAAGTCCAACTTTGCACTGTATTTAGCAAAGCACAAGTATTAGATTTAAGATCCTCTATAGGTGCCTTCTCAGAATATGCAGGATCACCGTTAGCGGCAAGATAAACACATGCATCATAAGATTTGAAGAAATCCGTTACCTGAGTCAGAGAGCCAACATCGCTAAGATCAATGCGCAGTGGAGTGACATGGTTGAGATCCTGCTCCTCGATAAAGTCGAGAAAGGAGGCATCACTGAGATAAGCAGCAACAATCTCCCAATCTTTTGGGATACGAAGTAACAAACTTCTCCCAATAAATCCAGAAGCACCTGTAACCAAAATTTTCACTTATTTATGTTTCTTTTGTACCAATCAATGGAGCTACTCAGTCCCTCATCAAGGTCCACGCTGGGTTTGAACCCCAGTAATCGTCTGGCCTTACTGATATCCGGAATACGGACCTCCACCTCGGGCCCAGGATGCGGTTTAAAAATAATTTTTGACGAAGAGCCTGTCAATCGTAAAATTGACTGAGCTAGACCCAATACGGTTGTCGTCGCTTGCGGGTTGCCTATATTAAAAACTTCGCCTATAGCTTCTTCTTTTTCCATAACACTAAGAAACGCCCGCGCAAAATCCTCGACGTAACACCAAGAACGAATCTGTGTACCCTCATTATAGATTGTTATGTCCTCACCTTTAATCGCAGCGCTTGCCATCTGCTGGATCGCACCCTCTCCGACCTGTCTCGGCCCATAGACGTTGAACGGTCGCACAGTCACAACATTCAAACCAAAATCATTAGCATAAGCATGCACAAAATGTTCCCCCGCTAGTTTACTGACGGCGTAAATCCAACGCTTTTCGTGTGCTGGCCCGATACTAGCGGGTTCATTCTCATGACCGAGATAGACAAAGGGTCCATAAGTTTCACTTGTAGAAAAGTCGATGAAACGTTTGACGCCATTCGTAACAGCAGCCTCCAGCGCATGATACACGCCAAGAAGATTCACCTTCATCGTATGAGTAATTTTGTTGCCAACACTGTAGATACCAGCAATCGCTGCAGCATGGATACAGATGTCTGCTCCACTCATAGCATCCTTTAGATGATCTAAATCTAAAACATCACCCTTAATAAAGGTGACATTCGGATGCGCCGAAAAAGCAGTAAAGCTCAAAGCATCGCGCTTAAGGTTGTCATACAGGACGACCTTATTATTCTCAACAAGTCTTTCAATGATATGTGAAGCAATAAATCCTGCCCCGCCTGTTATAAAAATTTTTTTATTTGTTACCACGTGACATTCCCATTTTTGAAACTGAAGCGCCGTAGTCTAACATCCTTAGCCTAATCTAAAAATGTCTTTAATTAACACCCTCTCAACTTAAAAATCGATGCGCCTTTAAAAAGGAACGAAGTACAAGTAACCCACCAATTATTGCCGGCGAATATAAAAATATGCGCGCAATAAGGAATGCATTACCCCCGCTGGTTCCACCCACTAAACTGAAAAGGACATCAAAACTCTTTTCTCCCACACCAATTCCACCGGGGGAAATAGGTAGCGCATTCGCTAAAAGACCTACGGGAGAAACAGCGGCCACCTGGACTAAAGAAAGCCCAGATAGAACATGCAATGAGAAGAAATAAATCATCACGATGGCAGCAAGATGAATACAAATACTCAACGCAAAGACCGTCCATATCGTCGACATTGCATATTTATTCACATGGACCTTAGAAATAAATTCACGCAATTTGAAACTAAGTTTTTCTAAGCGCCCCTCTGGACTCTCGCCAGCATTAAAAGTCAAATAATGTCCCAGCCAAACGTAGAAAACTACACCTCCAACTAGCAATGCCCATCCCATAACCACATAATTCCGAATTGAGCTATCAACGCTCACCAAAAAGCTAGCTGCTAAAAGCCCAATAAAAATCATCATGGTCAATCCATACAAGCGGTCTAAAAACAAGGCTCCAGCTAGCGAAGTCTTGCTTGCTTCGGGGTATTCTTTCCAAAAAAAATACGCGCGAGCAACATCGCCTGATATGCCACCCGGCATGAAAGTCGAATAAAAAATGCCTACCGAATTGAATTTAATACAATGGATCAATGAGGCCTTAATGTCCTGACCATGCAGCAACACTCTGACCCGATAAGCAGACAATATGAGTTGCAATACAGCCAAAAAACAACCCAAGCAAACGTAAGGAAACGTCAGTTTAGAGACATGACTCCAATCTAGTGTCTGGTTTTGCAGTAACCAATATATAATCGCCGCGCCCAACAGATATCTTAATGCAAGTGGCATCCATGGTGAAACCGAACGGAAATTTAATTTTCTCATCCCAGATTCGTAACTAGCGAGTCAACAATTGCCTCAGCAGAGTTCCCATGGCCGTAAGGTCGACCATCAAAATTCGGTTGCCACTCACCGGATTCCAAGTTTGCAACAGATTGCACCACTAACCTACTATCCGCTCCCACTAAAATATTAGCATTAGCATCTGTAGTCTCAACCCATTCAGTCTCGTTTCGCATGGTCAAGCAGGGCACTCCAAAGAAAAATGCCTCTTTTTGAACTCCCCCCGAATCCGTTATGATAATCGTCGCGCTCTGCTCTAAAGCCATCATTTCAAGGAATGAAAGCGGCTCAGTTACAGTCACGTTTTCTAGTAAATGGAATAATTTTCTATCTTTAATAATCTTGCGTGTTCGTGGATGCAGTGGAAATATTACGCGGAAGTCGTCTCCGACCGTCCTCAATGCTGAGAGAATTTCAAGCAACCTTTCGGGGCTATCTGTGTTCTCCTCGCGATGGCAAGTTGCTAATATGAATTCTTTACCTGAGACATCCAACGCATCTAATATCGATTGTGATTCAAGCGAACGCTTTTTATAAAATAAAGCTGCGTCGTACATGACATCTCCGACCGTTTGAACCCCGCTAGTAATACCTTCGTTGGCTAAATTAGCGGCAGCCGTTGACGTGGGACAAAATAACTGTGAGGACAAACGGTCCGCAACAAGGCGATTGATTTCCTCAGGCATTCGCATATTGAACGAACGGAGACCGGCTTCAACGTGTGCAATAGGAATTTGTAACTTAGCGGCTGCTAATGCGCCCGCCAGTGTCGAATTGGTGTCGCCATAAATTAATACGCAATCGGGCTGCTCACTAATTAATACCTCTTCGATCAATTCCAGCATCCGTCCTGTCATCTTTCCATGACTTAAATTCGACACATCGAGATTATATTTTGGACGAGGAATATCAAGCTCCTCAAAAAAAATAGCAGACATATTCTCATCATAATGTTGCCCAGTGTGCACAATTATTTCATTTGCCTTACTCTGGTAGGAGTTTCGAATAGCTCTAGAGACGGCAGCAGCTTTGACGAATTGTGGTCGTGCACCGACGACGGTAACAATCTTCATGTAACTGCTTTGGAAATTGCTTCAACGATACGAGCCTGTGTATCAAAATCGAGATACGGGTGCATAGGAAGGCTTAACACTCTTTCTGACAAATTTTCTGAAACGCCGAGGCTACCAGAAAGACGGCAGCGCCCTTCGTAAGCAGGCTGACAATGTAATGGTGTTGGATAATGAACAGAGGTCGGTATGCCAGCATCTTTGAGTCTGTCCCGCACCACATCACGACTCGAAACCCTAATCGTAAACTGCCCCCAAACACAGGTCCTATCAGGGCGGACTACCAACGGCTCAACCTTAGGCACCGACCTAAGTAATTTTAGATAATGCTCTCCCAGCACAATACGACGCTCAACCTCCCAATCAAAATTCTCCAGTTTCGCGAGCACAATCGCACACTGTATCGTATCCATACGCCCACCCACACCTACGCGTGTATGGTGATAACGGCGCCCTTGACCATGGACCCTTAGCTCACTCATCACGGACGCTAGGCGGTCATTATTTGTGAAAATAACACCACCGTCTCCGTAGCAGCCCAACGGCTTACTTGGGAAGAAACTACTACAACCGATCGTAGAGAGATTACAGGATTTACGCGCCTTATAAGTAGCACCAAAACTTTGTGCAGCATCTTCTATAACGGGGATATTACCGTGACTCGCAGCAATCGCGTTAATTTCGTCCATATTGCTGATCTGGCCGTATAACGAGACCGGCATAATGGCTTTAGTTCTTGGTGTTATCGCTGACTCAATCAATTCTGAGTTGATATTACAAGTATCGTATTCAACGTCTACAAACACCGGCGTTGCTCCAAGCAAAGCGATCACTTCAGCAGTAGAAACGAATGTAAACGGCGTTGTAATCACCTCATCACCACAGGTCACCCCCAAAGCCATTAATGCTATTAAAAGCGCTTCGGTCCCCGACGAAACTGTGATGCAATAACTGGATCCCGTATACAGTTTCAGGCTATTCTCAAGCTCAGGAACCTCATGCCCCATGATGTACTGGCCATGATCTAGCACTGCCTGAATTCGCGCATTTATGACTTCTTTTGAGTCCGCATATTGTGCTTTGAGGTCAATGAAACCAATTGAATCCGTCATAAAGCCACGCATTCCGTATCATTAATCATGTACGCTTTACCGCATTCACAAAAGACTTGTCCCTCACCCACTAATTGAACTCCACATGTGCACATCCATCCGCGATGCTTAGCAGGCACACCGACCATAAGTGCATAATCCGGAACGTCTCGATTAACTAAAGCGCCCGCCCCGATAAACGCATATCGACCTATTGTTACGCCACAAATAATCGTGCAGTTAGCGCCTAACGTTGCTCCTTTTTTAACCAAAGTATTACGGTATTCATCTTTTCTGGTGATTTCCGAACGAGGATTGTAGACATTGGTAAACACCATACTGGGACCGCAAAAAACATCATCTTCCAAACGGACCGAATCATAGACCGAGACATTATTTTGTATTTTAACGTTGTCACCGATCACCACATCGTTTCCGACAAATACGTTTTGCCCAAGAGAACACGCAACTCCAATTCGCGCCCCCTCACACACATGTGTCCAGTGCCAAATTCGAGTGCCAGCACCAACAACCGCTCCATCATCAATTAGCGCAGACGCATGGATACTGATTTTCGAATTCATCTAGGTAAAGGTAGCGTTATACGCTTACCTTCCTTGGCTGATCTATAGGCAGCTATTAATAACTCAAGCGACGTAAGACCATCTTGTCCGTCTGTCTGAGGCTTTGCGCTTCCGCGCAAGACGTCGAGTACATTTTTGTAGTACAACAGATGGCCAAAACCGTAAACCGAGGTCGTGTCATAGCTGGCTTGATGCACTAGGTCGTCATCCGGGTGCCCATCTAAAAACTCCCAGTGCTGAATGTCGTTGACCGCTACACCACCGACTCGCACAGTTCCCTTCTCACCAAGAATGGAGATACTGCCTTCAAAGTTCTTAGGGTGAGCAAGCATAGTAACATTGACTGAACCCAGCGCTCCAGCAAGCCATTTCACACTGATTACCCCAGTATCTTCAACTTCAATATCTCGCTCTAATGTTGCACAATAGGCGTGAAGACTCTCTACAGGACCAATGAGCCAACTCAACAAATCAATATAGTGGCTCGCTTGATTCATAAATGCCCCGCCGTCAAATTCCCAGGTTCCACGCCAGGCCGCACTATCGTAATACTCTTGAGGTCTTGTCCAAAACACATTGATATTGACCATATAAATACGGCCAAATCGACCATTATCAATAGCCTTCTTTAGCAATTGAATGGTCGAATTAAGACGGTTCTGCTTGACCACAAAAAGACGGACGCCTGCCTGTTCGCAAGCCTTAACCATCTTCAAGCCATCCTCCCACCGAGTAGACATAGGCTTCTCGGTCATCACATGTTTACCAGCTGCCGCCAACTCCAATGCCTGTTCTGCATGCAATCCGCTTGGTGTTGTCAAAACAACAATATCAATATCTAACGCAGTTAACATCTCTGACATCTTCGCGAATGGCTTTGCCCCAGTCTCAGCCGCAGCAACCTTCAGAGCGTCTGGGTCAATGTCACATACACCAACGAGCTCTGCTGCATCGCTATGTCTTTCAATCGAAGAAAAGTGGTTGCGCGCGATACGCCCACAACCAACAAGCGCAAAACGTATTTTTCTGCCACTTATCGCTTGATTTTTGTCCATAAAAATTATGCTTTCACGATATGTTCGGCAGCCTCTTGATAACGACCGCGACAATCCACAATGAGCTTTGCGTTTTGTTTTATCAGCGGATAGTCAAACTCGTCATGGTCGGTAGCGAGCAATACACAGTCATACGAAGCCACATTTTCGGCTTTCAGCTCTACGCTCCTGAGATCAAAAGAATGTCCACGTAAGTCAATTGGGAAAACCGGTATGTGTGGGTCACTAAAATGAACTTCGGCACCGAGCTTACGGAGTTTTTCCATCAATGCTATCGAGGGAGATTCACGCATGTCATCAACGTTCTTTTTATATGCAACCCCAAGCACGAGAACACGGCTACCGTTTATGCTGCATTTTTGAGAATTCAGTCCCAAAAATACTTTATCTAAAACGTAATCAGGCATTCCAGAATTAATTTCGCCTGCCAATTCGATGAAGCGTGTATGGACGCCGTACTCACGCGCTTTCCACGTAAGATAAAACGGATCAATTGGAATACAATGCCCTCCTAGACCCGGACCTGGGTAATAAGGTACAAATCCAAAAGGCTTGGTCGCCGCCGCTCTTATGACCTCGTAAATATCAATATCCATTTCATCCGCGACAATTTTCATTTCATTTACTAGCCCGATATTTACCGCCCTATGAATGTTTTCAAGCAGCTTGGTCAATTCCGCAACACGCGGAGAACTAACTGGCACTACGCAGTTGATGACCTGTTCGTAAAGCGCCACGCCGACCTCTAAACACGAAGCAGTATGGCCGCCACAAACTTTTGGAATATCACGTGTACTGAACTTCGGATTACCTGGATCCTCTCGTTCAGGAGAATAAACCACGAAGATTTCTTCGCCAACGCGCAACCCAGCAGACTCCACTCTAGGAATTAATTCTTCTTCGGTAGTGCCGGGATACGTCGTACTTTCGAGTGATACTACTTGCCCTGAACGCAAAAAAGGGATTAAAGAATCAACTGTATTGATTACATAACTCAAGTCTGGCTCTCGGTATTGATTGAGCGGCGTTGGCACACACAATATTAGAGCATCCACTTTAATCGCAGCGGACATATTGTTGGTTATCTCTAGGCCCTGGGAGATAGCCGACTGCACGTCAGAGTCACTAATGTGTTTGATGTAGCTTTTACCGTCCTTAAGGCTTCGAACCTTTTTAACATCAACATCGAAACCGACCACTTGATAACCCGCTCTGCAATAACTTAATATCAAGGGCAAGCCCACGTAACCCAACCCGAAGATGCCGATGACAGATCGCTTCTGCCTGATCTCGTCAACCAGCTTATCTACTATTTCCATTTGTTTTTATGTGAATTTATTGAAATCAATTACTCTGAGATGCGCCCAGCATCGAAACGTACTGAATTCACAAGGACGCCATCGTTTGCCCACTCAGTACTTGTCCCATGCAATACGCCTAGTTTGTATGTTGCCTGACCTTTTACTTTACCATTTTCATGATAGGAGATGGCAATGCCGTCCAGAACTCCGCCAACGTAGAATGCTTCGCTCATCTTTATACCATTCTCGTAATACATTGTCGCCGGTCCGTCTAGCAAACCATTGTGAACTGTTGCCTCCGTTTTTATACTTCCATCCGGATAGAAACTGCGACCCACATCCGTTTGCCAACAGCCCGAAATCAAAATTAATAACGGTAATATTACATATAAAAGATATCTCGTCATATCATTTCCTCACTCTTGATCTAATTCGATACAACATATCAACCCCTAAGTGTTTGAGCAAAAACGGCGTTACCGCTCTCCTAATCTGAGATTGCTTCGGCACAAAGCCAAGGGCCCGCTCACGAATCCGCCCCATTTCACGTCGGCCTACGTCGTTGATCTCCGATAACGTCTTTTGTTGCTCATGAATACGGAAGGCGCCTAAAAATCTAGGAATATGAGCAAACTTTGCCCCTGCCTCTCTGAAACGCAATAAAAGATCCCAGTCCATAGCAAACCTAAAAGACTCATCAATTTCGCCGCCAACCTTCTCCCAAATCTCTCGTCGCCAAAATAACGTTTCCTGAGGAATGTAATCGGCCCAAGGTAATACACTGTCATCGTGGCCAGGTAGAATCCAGCGTCCTATTTCCCTATCGTACACATCGATTTGCAATCGATTACCATATACAACATCCACGTCAGGGTTCTCCAGGAAGAACCTCGAAACTATTTTTAAGGCTCCTGGTAACAACAAATCATCCGAATTTAGCCAACTCATGATCTCCCCACTCGTTTTATGGAATCCGCGGTTGATAGCCTGAGACTGACCGCTGTCAATCTCAGATGCCCACCCAGCTAATCTTCCCTCATAGAATTTTATTTGGTCAATAGTCTCGTCTTTGGAACCACCGTCTTGAACAAAATATTCTATGAATGGATATTTTTGGTCAAAAACGCTGTTAATAGTTCGAGCGATAAATTTACCTTGGCCATAAGAGGGAGTTACGATCGAAAATTTAAGGTCACCTTGTGGAAAGTCTTGAATCGGTTCTAGCGCAGTAATAGGCCGCGGCAAATATTGCCTTAAGTGTCCAAGCCTTGGTCGGAATATCTCACCAATCCGCGTTACCAACCACGGTGTTTGAATTACGAATTTTTTTTCTCTGGCCTTTTTTTCAACCAAAGCGTTAATCATCTGCTCTTTTTCGTTTAACTGTTCTAATTGCTGCTGTAAAGCTTCATCTTTTTCTTTTAAATCTGTCAGTTGCTTTTTAAAAGCTTCATCTTTTTCTTTCAACTCTGTCAGTTGCTCTTTAAAAGCTTCATCTTTTTCTTTTAACTGAAAAAGTAAGCTCTGATGATGTTTATGTTGTTCTGACAGTTTAGTTTCCATCAGCCCCCATAGACTCGAAATTGTGGATACCTGTTGAACACTTTTAAAATTTGGAGCTTTAATTTTTTCTAACAAGAATTTGCTGGCGACATCACAGTTATCGGCGAACGCAACAAGATAGCCACCCTCAAAATATAAATAATCTAACCCCGACTCGAAGAACCCTTTTAGGGCGTCTTGTGGACTGCAAACAATCGGCTCCTCATGACGATTAAATGAAGTATTGACTAAGGCTAAACGTTCAGTTTTTTCAGCATATCTTGTCAATACTCCGTAAATAAGTGGATTCCCCTCAGAACTCACCAGCTGCGGACGTGCCGTACCGTCAACATGGACTACTGCCGGACAATCACTCATCATCTTTTCTGAGCAGTTAACAGTTACGGTCATAAACTGTGCGCTATGTGCGACCGCCTCAATATTTAAATAACACTCCTGCGCATCTTCCGAACGAGTTACCGGTGCGAATGGCATGAATTCTGTTCGGTTGAGACGATTGTTCAAACTTTCATTGATGCCGCAGTGCGCTGCCGAAGCCAAAACTGAACGATTACCCAAGGCGCGTGGGCCAAACTCCATCCCACCCTGGAATACGGCAACAACCTGATCTTTCACCAACAAGTCAGCAATAGTGTCGGCAGGATCGGAAATCCGCTTAAACTGAACTCCAGCAGTAATGAGTGCTTTCTCAATCTGCGAGGTCTTATAGGATGGACCCCAATACACTGTGTTCAATTCATCTTTAAATTCTGGTTTTCTTGATAACGCGTGCCAAGCAGCTCCTAAGGCAGTTCCATCATCAGTCATTGGCGGGGCTACAAATAATTTTTGATAACCAGACTCAATCACGCGCTGATTGATTTTTACGTTAGCGAATAAACCTCCTGCCAAGCAAATATTTTCGTGGGTCCAACCCAATGAATTAGCACGATCTAAAATCTCTAATACATGTCTTTCAGCCATATCCTGCAAAGTGGCAGCTAGCTCCTCACGACTAAAGCCTTTTGCGGCATTTCGATACGTCTGCATTCGGGCTTCATTCACGATAAATGCAGGAGCTTGATCATGCCCGTAAACAGAAATCCATTCCAAAGTGGATTCAATCGATACGAAATCCAAATCAAACCACTGGTTAAGTAAGCTACGACATGCTTGTGTGGGCCTTCCATATGCAGCAAGCCCGGTAAGTTTCCCCTCATGTTTGTTCGGCGTAAAACCCAAGAGGGCAGTTACAAATGTATATAAGGACGTGATCTTGGCGTAGTGTAGCGCGCTGAATTGATCGAGCGGGGTAATCCCTGCCACGCGATCACATTTATAGAGTCCGCCAAACCAAGGGCTGTTATGCATCCCGCCGTCATAAGTCAAGCAAAGTGCCGACTCAAACCCACTCCACCAGAACGCAGAAGCGGCATGGGCCATCTGATGACAGATAAAATCCTTTTCTATAGGGATAGAATCGAGAAAATCATAAAAAGGTTTCTCATGTTTGAGTCCTTGACTGCGCCCTACCTGGAGCCTTTTTTTCAATAACTGGCTCTCAGCGTTTGTTGGAAAAGAAAAATTTTTTTGAGTTGAAACCGCAACTTTTTCTATCCTACTCCAGGGTATCTCACGCAGCATCTGAGACGGCGTCCGCCCATCTTGCTTGACACGACTAAAGCGCTCTAATGAGCAAGCAAAGATGGGGGCTCCATCTGGACCGACAATAGCAATTGCACTATCGTGCATACCGCTATAATTTAGACCCAGCACGCTTCCATCAGGAATAGCGCTGCGAGATATCATTCGTTTATTACCTCTTTAAATGTTCGGGGACAAAACCAAGTATCGCCCAGGTGCCAGACCTTATCAGGCAATGTCCTATACCCAACGACTTTTGCTGGGACTCCAGCCACAATTGCATTAGGCGGAACATCGGAAATAACCAACGCTCCAGCGCTAATGACAGCATTGTTACCGATGTCTAAGTTAGCACCAACAATCTTTGCACCCACGCCGATCCAACAGCCATGTCCTATTTTTAAGGGGCCAGAAAATGGTTCAAAAGAGCTGGTATCATGACCACCGTTTGCAATTATTATATCGCCCGCAAACATACAAAAACGTCCGATTTTTACATCTGAAAAGTTATAAATCTGGAGATATTTTCCAACCACTGCATGATCTTCCAATGTTATTTGACCAGATTTAATCAGCCAGTCGAAACCCTTATCGATAGCTACTTTTTCACCCACATTCAAACCTAATCTCCTAAGGATGATGTTCTTTAATTTCCATCGCCACCCCACGTTAGCGTCTGGAGTAATGACTTCAGCTATAAATTTAAATATGCCGTTTAGCATAAGAAGTTCAAACCCATATTGTCCTCAGTCCATCGATTTTGATTATTGTTTATCTTAAAGACTTTGATGCCTAGCTCCAAAAGGCAGTTGTCTAGCCAACTCATGCCGCGCGGGCTGGAATGTCCAATAAGATATACTTTTTTCGAGGTCATGATTGTCCGGAGTAAACGCTTAAATCCGTTTCACTGTCAATTTCTCCCCAGGGTTCTGAATTCGGTATCGCCAATACAGATAAACAATATTGACTGATAATACTCTGCAAAACTCCTGTCATCTGCAGTTGATCACGATCTATGTCACTCATGTTGGCTCTGACTTTCTGTATTGCTTGCCATCCTTCAGGCGTTATACGCAAAAGTCCCATGTATTGCCCATCGATCTCTTCGACTGAATGAGGCTTGTTACCAATTTCTTCCAGGATGCTGGATGCATTTAGTCGAAACGTCTCAGCATCCAACAACGGGGCAGCGAAGCGCTGCTTCCAAAGTTCTAGCCAATTCGGGTCATATGTGACAGCCAGAGCACTCGTACAATTCATAAGGGCTTGAACGGCCACCGAACCATAAAAAATGTCTGAATAACTCACAATGCATGGCTCGGCTCGCAGCCACGATTCGGCGCAAGCCAGCGAAGAAACCATATTGGTTTCCTCCCAGCGTGAGTTGTAGAATTCTTGGAGCCCACGTCCGGCCAACAATTCATTCTTATAACCAGTGACGATACCAATCTCGTCAATACCTGCTGCACGTAACGCTTCCAACTGCAAATCAAGCAGTGTTTTTCCTCTCAATGCGACCAGGCACTTTGGGCATCCATCGGTAAGGTCTTTCATGCGACTGCCTCGGCCGGCAGCGAGGATAATGGCTTTCATGCGAGTAAACCTTTAAAGCGGTCTATATCTCGGCTAGCGAATGTTACCTCACGCTCTGGATGCCACATCCAGCCCTCCCATGGCAATGACAGATGCCGAATCGCTTCGATTTCACCGTCCTGGCTGCGCGCCAAAACTTCGAAACTCTTCGGGCAAGCTGCTAGCGAATAGTCATGGTAACTATTTACTTCAGCTGAGATTTGACCTTGTAGCTGATGCCGTGTCCGCACATGCCCATCCACCGGATGAAGGCTAGCACCAGCCCAATGCGCCATCATCTGCATGCCACGGCAGATACCCAGTGCCGGCAATTGGTGTTCCTGGGCATACGCCAGCAGGGTGCGCTCAGTTTCATCGCGCCCGGTAAACTGGCCAATATCATTTCCACCAGAAAGCACAACAGCAGCCGGTCGAACAACAGGCAGCCAAGCATCAAGCGCGTCGCCCAAGGCATTCGGCACTGGTACCGGCACATAACCGCAGTTCTTAACAAAAGCGGCTAGGCGCTGATCCAGCGCGTCGTGCGTTTCTTTGCGATCAAGGCGGTGATCCACGCGCTGGCTGACGGCCACGATCTTCACCCCAACACCTCCACACGACGACCGGCACAATCCACATGCAAACGCTGTGCTCGAGCCCAGCGTCTATAAAGCACCTCACCCGCCCCAATAACGGCAGGTAATCCAAGCTCTCCCGAACGAATAGCCATATGAGAATTCGCCCCCCCCCAGGCCGTAATCAGTCCGGCAATCGGGTAGGCAAACAACCAATCGAATCCTGGGTCCGCATTTGGAATACAAACAACCGCCCCAGCCAACTGGGCTCGAGCATCACTACCCACGACCGGAGCTGTCACCTGCTTCTGAGTTACGAAATTGGGCGCCGTTTGCGGCCATTCGAAGGCCCACACATCTTCTGGCCTGCTGATAAGTGGCGGCAAAGAAATCTTCAAGGTTTCGGCATGGCGCGCTTTACCCTGTTCAATACTGCGAGTGAGCACATCTCTAGGGTCGGTCGCCGCAACGTGCAACTCCTTGAAGGCAGCAATATCGCAATAAGCCAGATCCTCCCGCTTAAAACCATGCTGCGCACCAACGTCAACGATCAGGTCCAGCGCATCCGATAGGTTACGAGTGAAATGGAACTTCGCGAGTTCGCGCATTTCAATACCGGCCTCTATGAATTCAAGCAACCCTTCCGGATCGAGCTCCAGTCGGTGCGCTTCCAGCAGTTTCGAAATTTTACGCTTCTGCGGTAACGTCATTGCGAAGGGTTTGACCGGTTCTAACACAGATGAGCATTGCTTCCAGTCGAAATAGAGCTCCGGGGCTTCGTCGTAGCGAGGCGAAAGAATGTCGTAGGTGCCTGGACGCAGGTGACCGTAACACGCCAGGAAATCTGTCTTGTTTAAAACTACTCTGTCGCGCGTCAACTGTCCGCTGACTGTCGAAACACTATTGATGAATGTCTCGTAATCAGCCTGCGAAAAAACCCCCACTGCCACCAGTGATTTAAGCATCTGCACCGCCATAAAACCCGCTCGTGCCAGACCTGCGAAGGGCAAAGTCCCATAGCGCTTAGCATCCTCCAGTAACCAGTAAATACGCTCCAGCGAATCGGTACTTGAAGCCAAGAGTTTCTCGCGCCGCGCATTTAAAGTATCAAGCTTAGATGCATCACCACGCCACAGGCCATCCTTGGGATGGACGATACGATTGGTAATTTTGCGCAGACTGTTAGCGATAACTTCACTATCATGTTTCGAGAATCCGGCTTCGACTAAACGTTCCAGTCGCGCCGGTAGGTCCAACGTATAACAGGAGAAAACGATTTCGAACTCGACTTTATCATGCAAGGTGGGCTCAGCCAGCAAGCGATCTATATAATGATCGGCCAGCCGGCCAGCCAGCTCCTCATTTAGGTCGGCTGGTATGAAAGAGTTGAAAGACAAGCGCACATCGATATAAGGCAACCCGAAGAAATGCGGCATTAACGGAAAGCTGCGCAAATTACGATAGCCATAGTTGTGGCGCTGATAGGCCCAGATGTTATCTGTGACCAATTCACGATAAAGTGACAGGGCTAGGGGCTTTGGGCGGATACCTAAAATCTCAGCCGGATTCCAGTCCGGCATCACACCATAGGCCGTGCGTCGCCCCATCAAGAATGGGTGCGGCCGCATGCCGCGCGTTACTCTCGCTTGGATAGCCTCAAGCCGCGTGGCCTGCTCTTTCGAAGATTGCGGTTGAGAATAAAAAACAAGCGGTCTTACTTGTAAAAGCCACAAAACATCATCATCACCCTCACGAGTCATCGCAAACTCGCAATCTAATGGCACATCACCAAAAAGCCTGAGAAGCTCCCCCACCAAAGAGATTATCGGCGCAAGTGTCGAAGGTGGCTGAACGATGCTATCAGCCGCCTGCTGCCATAACCGTCCACCCAAGCCGCTAGTGATCACCGAGGTGTCCCCGCCTTCCGACCAATTCACCAACCGATAAGGTGCGCAAGTATTAGGATCGTGCGAGAAGGCTACACCCGAGCTCCGCACCTGGGTCAGCATCGGTTGAATTAGCACTTCATCTGTACATTGCGCTTCGCCATATGAAGCAATGACTCGTTCTACAGCGGCCGCCAAATCATTCATATCTGTATTGAGAATGGAGAGGAACTTACCTGCTTTCGACGATGCAACACCATCTTCCCCACCACAACTGGAGCGCACAATCCATGGGGCAGAGCCAATGTTCTTAACCACACAATCAAGACAACCCTTTTGATTTGCGTTCCAGTCTGCCACGGAAAACACGTGCAGAGGTGCAATACGCGCTGACTTCAGCACACCTTGCAGAGCAGCTAACGTACGGGCCTTAGTAGAAAATGGTAGGTACATTAAATTAACTCTTACGACGCGCGGACCAAGCACGAGTCAAGTAAGTTGCCTCGATAAAACTCAAACCAGCAATCTTTTCTTCCACAATATCCAGGATATGCTTTAAATCTATCTGGGCCAAGTTGGATTCTCAGATCACTGACCGAGCGCCACGCTCCCAGGTAGCGTTCTGGCGTCATTTTGATGACATGCCGGCCTTCCAAATACACCACATTTTCAAAATAAGGGGATAACCAAAGCTGCTCGGTAAGCGTCTCAGTGATACCAGAACGACCTGAGGAAACACGCTTAATATTTGGACAAAGTGTGTCTAATTGTTTTTCGATCTCGACTAATAGTGGGTTAACTTCGATCAGTCGAGGGTTCCACAAGGCGGTAAAGCGACCATCTGGTCGCAATACACGATGGAACTCCCGCAAAGCTGCATCGAAATTTGCCCAATGAATACTCGAGGCCATTGACAACCAATCGGCAGTAGCTTCAGGCAGACCCGTTGATTCGGCGCTACCTGCTAACCAACGAATAGATAGGTGTTTTGTATCAGTAATGCCGTTATTTCGCATATCATCATTAGGTTCGACGGCCGTCACCGAACGAACTCCCGCATTATTGACCATACTGGTCCAGATACCTGTACCTGCCCCAACATCAACAAAATCAATTTCCTCAATTGGTTTATCCAATAGTCCGAGAAGTGCTTTGTGCACTGAGGGACAATAATCCGAGCGATATTGAGCATAATTTTTGGCGAGGCCCGTAAAGTCTCCAGCCTTGAGTGCCTGCGTCATGCTCTCACCTCTTTATTTAAAATTCCAATCAATTCAATTGCAAGCGCCTCCTCAGAACGCCCTGGTCGAAATTCTACTACCCAGTCAGCCGCCTGTGGTTCGTCAATTGGCAAATCCAGACCAGCGACATGGATAAGTTCGCCGGCATCGAAACGCCGATAAATCCCCTTAGAGTCTCGGCGACGCAACTCATCAACTGGCATTTTTAAATAGACCTCAAAATAATCCGGTAGAACAGCCCTGTTCCATTCGTGAATTTCCTTGAACAAAGAAATGGTCGCGGCCACCACAGTCAACCCCTGTGCCGCAATGGCCCGGCAGAGGCGTGCGTATTGCATGGCTAAGGCTAACCGACCTTCACGACTGTAGTTCTGCCCATTTGCCCCCGCAGCACCAAACACCTCACGCAATTCGTCACCATCGAGCATAACCACTGCTTCGCCGCTGACGCGCAGACGAGCGACTACCTCGCGGGCCAAACTCGACTTACCCGCACCAGAGAGCCCGGTAATCCAAATCACACGACCAGAATATTCTGACGATATCGATCTGACGTTCATGGTTTGTGCATGAGTAACGGTGCAATGCGCACCTTTTTAAGCACACCTTGCAGTGTAGTCAGCGTTACTGCTTTGTCGAAAAAGTATAAATACATTCGAGATTACCGCAACTGCGAAATCCAGATATTCGTCGAATAAGGAATCTCAATTTTCAGCGTATTGAGGCTTCGCAGATAAACATCAATCGCCGGCTTGGAAAAATCAAGGCGTTTAACATAGGCATCCGCCAGTACCGTGTAATCCCATTCAGTTTTCATTTGGATTGTTATGACTCTGGAAGTGGTTAAGGTAATTACCCTGCATCTCCTGCAAGGCAGCAATAAGCGCCGCAACTTCACCAAATACCAGCCCCGCACCAATGGAGGACCGAAACAATGCATTTACATCACGTATGTTTATAAACAAAGCGTCAATATCATCCAAATAATCAGTCATATTAAATGTCGCCACATCATTCAGCCATTCCTCGCCAATATCCAAATGACGATAAAAGCTCAGCATCGCTTTTTGTGGAAGATATGATGGCGCTGGTGATATGCCGCTCACTGGGTAGCCTAACACTCGACAAACATTAGCTGTACGCTTAAAAATAAAATCCCGCTCATGCAAAGTCTGATCTAAATCAGATTGAGATTTAGGCCCACCGTTTGTCTTACGATTACTATAAGCATGAAACACGTCGTCACACACCGCCAACCAAGGCGGGGTACTCGGTTGGTACTCATTCTCAGCCCGCTTTGCGACTTCAAATCCGGATTGAGATAACGCATCCGCTATTTCTTCATCCGAAAATTCAATATCAAGAAATTTAATGACTTCGCGGAGAGTCTCTTCTGCGTTACTCCGGTAATCTTCAAATTTAACCATATGCCAGTCTACACGTGGTTTTTGCTTTAACCAGGCTTCGCAGAACAAGTTCCAGTTATCGACTTTGTCCAACAATGTCGTATGATCTGGAATTCGTAAATAATCTCCAAAACTGATCTTATTCGCATCGCGCCGCCAACGCGAAAGCAGAGATTCATAGGGATCACGAACAAAGAAAATTATTTTTTGTCCGCGCTGCCATCCAGTAGGCCAGACGTGGCCGAACTGAACCTCAAAGTCAGTTCTAAAATTGAAATGGCTCTTGGTCGACAACGCCGGTGCCCATTTCTTTTGCAGGTCATCTACAGGATTAAGAATATACCGATCGCCCTCTAATTGCCACATATGGCCGCCATTTCGGGGGCCAACCGTATGAACCTTAATGCCCAGACACAGAAAGCAGTTATATAACCAAGAAAGCCCACTTGGCTCGCGAGGTCCGATCAGATAGACAGTATTCATACAGAGCGGTTTTGATCAATAGGTCCAAAAAAGGCATTAACCGGCAAACCAACCATGCCAAAAAAAGGTGCCACTTTATTGTTGTAGTCCCAGGTGATACGAAATGGACCCAACGAGGGTGTTTCAAACAGGCTGTCTCCCTGATTCATCATCGCACTTTCAACGCCAAGGGTGAATGTAATAGAATATTCTCCTGCTTCCAGATTGCAGACAATATCAGCACCAAAATAACTTGATTCACCCCATTTTAATTCGGGCGGATTGAGGGATAGCGTGTATGAAGTTGTGGCGTTAACCACTTGATCATATTTATTCTTGATAAAAAATCCAATATGCACTGGCGCATCACAAAAAATTTGATACTTCAGCCGCAATTGAATGGATTGTCCAATTTGAAAATTAGTAACTGGCTTACCATGCCGGTCGTACATGCCGACCTTCAATATCTTCGCCTTGCAATTCACAGGAGTTTCCGTGTCCAATTCCCAGATCGGGGCAACCAACTGGTCAGATAAGGATTGAGGTACCTGATGAGTTTTATCTGATATTGAGTCTTTTTCCGATTCATAACCTTGGGTCAGACCCTTATTACTATCCGCACCGCGGAAGTACAGCGACACACCTTGAATGGTATCGCCATCAAATTTTTGCTCCCCGCTAAGCAAGTAAACTACTCGCGAACATAAATCTCGCACCACCCCCATGTCATGAGAAACAAAAAGCAGAGTGACACCTTTCGCGCACAACTCTCGGATATAGTTCAGGCATTTTTGCTGGAAGAAAAAGTCCCCCACGCTAAGCGCTTCGTCGATGATAAGAATATCCGGATCGCAAAGTACCTGCACAGCAAATGCCAACCGCATCATCATGCCGCTGGAATAAGTTTTTACCGGTTGGTTTATCGCAGCCCCAATCTCGGCAAACGCTTCAATTTCATCAAACCGGCTCAATATATCGCCTTTGCTAAGGCCTAGAAGCATGCCATTCAAAATAACGTTATCCCTGCCAGAGTACTCAGGGTTGAACCCACAACCAAGCTCCAGCAGGGCAGACACTCTGCCGTTAACGACGACGGAGCCTCTTGTCGGCACTAAAGTGCCCGTCAATATCTCAAGCAGCGTGCTTTTTCCACTACCATTTCTACCGATAATGGCTACGGATTCACCCCGCTTGACCTCAAAATTAATATCTTTTAGCGCCCTGATCTCTTGAGCGCCCTTGCTATGCTTTGGCCAAAGCGCGTCTAGCAGCCGAGAGCGCTGCTCGTCAAAAACACGGTAGCACTTGCTGACGTTGCTAACAGAAATTGCAATATCGCTCATCCTTACACCATATCCGAAAAATTGGGGCGCAGCCTATTGAACAGGGCATGGGAAGCCCAGGCAAAAACCGAGGCAAGAACGAAATAAACCGCCAAGCTCTTCAGGGCAGGTATTTGTCCGTAGAACAACACCAAACGGAATTGTTCGACTACAAAGGTCAACGGATTGAGTATGAGCAACATTTGTAGCTTCGGAGGAGCAGCGTCAATACTATAAAAAATAGGCGTCAAAAACAGAAGGGCCTGGCTGAACATGCTAGCAAGTTGACTAATGTCTTTGACCAGAACACCAACAGAAGAAAGCAGCCAACCTAGGCCTAGAAGCACAGGCACGAAGCAAATCAACACTAACGGCAAAAATAATATAGTCGCCTTTGGCGCGCCGATAAGCAAAGTGTAGCCTACAAGCCAAACGCCGACACCAATCAGTGCGTGTATCAACGCCGTGGTCACTGTGATGGCGGGCAAAAGCTCCAACGGGAATACCACTTTTTTTACGAAATTGGGGTTGGTCGTGATCAGCATGGTCGACTTAGTAAGCACTTCCGAGCATGCGTTGAACACGATCAAACCTGCAAACAGAATAAGGGCGTACTCCCAGGTAGTGCCGGCAAAACCCCAACGCGCCTTAAGAATCACACCAAAGGCTACAGTGTATATTGTCAGTAAAAATAAAGGTTGCACAAATGCCCAAAATATCCCGCCATAAGAAGCTTTATAGCGACTCGAAAACTCCCTTCTCGTTAGCTCAATAAATAAATTATGATGACGTAATACATACGAAAAAAAATTAATTTTCATTTACAGATCGACCATAAATATCGTCAAACCGCACGATGTCATCTTCGCCTACGTACGTGCCACATTGTACCTCTATGATCACACACGGGCCCTCTCCATGATTACTTAATCGATGCTTACAACCTGCGGATATAAATGTAGATTGATTAGAATGAAGATTAATTTCGGACTCTCCGTTTATTACAGTAGCCACACCGCTGACCACTACCCAATGTTCACTTCGGTGATGGTGCATTTGTAAACTAAGCGAGGCTCCTGCTTTAACCTCGATCCGTTTTATCTTTAATCCCTCGCTCTCTTCTAACACTGTGTAAATTCCCCACGGACGATGAACCGTCCGATGCAATTTGTATGCGTCATGATCTTTAGCTTCGAGCGCATTAAAAATGTTTTTTACCTCTTGAGCATGGGACTTATTGGCTACCAGTAAAGCGTCAGGTGTATCTACAATAAAAAGATTGTTGACACCTAAAGCACCAACAAAACGGCTATCCGCATGAATCGTACAATCACGTGTGTCCTGCGCGAGCACATCTCCTTTAATACGATTACCATCTTCATCAGGGTTATCAATCTCTCCTAGAGCAGTCCAAGAACCGATATCGTTCCAGCCTATGTCACAAGGCACAACAGACACTTTTTTAGATTTCTCTAAAACTGCATAATCAAATGATTGAGCAGTGACTTTCTTAAACAAGCTCTCATTTAATTCAAGCTGAGATAAGCCACGTTTCTCGATCAATTTTGACTGATCGAAACACGTCTCTACACAGGAAAGTATTTCAGGGCAATGCTCAGCCATCTCATCCAACATAGTGGCGACAGTGGAACAAAACATACCCGAATTCCAAACAAAATTACCAGAATCTAAATATTCCTGGGCAAGCTCATGATTTGGTTTTTCCACGAACCTCAACACCTTATTATCTTGATACTCAATATACCCATATCCAGTTTCTACTCGATCTGGCTCAATCCCAAAAGTAACAATTTTACCCTTGTTAGCCAGATCAACAGCGGCGTCAACACTCTTTTGGAATCCACTGGGATTGGTGATTAAGTGGTCAGCGGCCATCACAAGCATCACTGCATCAGAACCAAAAGATTGCTTTATTTGTAATGCCGCAGCAGCTACAGCCGGCGCCGTATTCTTTAAACAAGGCTCAAGGATATAAGTCTCAGAAACTATTGGCTCGCCAAAATGGCGATACTCATCAGTAGTTTTCACAAGTAGGGCTCGGTTGGTCACCGTAGTTAAATGCCTAGCCCCCGGGAGCTCTGTAGCCCTTATATAGGCCTTTTGGATAAGACTCTCCCCACCAGACAATTTGATGAAAGGTTTAGGGTGCAATTTCCTAGAAAGGGGCCACAATCTGGATCCAGAGCCACCTGAAAGGATAACTGGATAAAGCGCACTCTGGCTCAAATCATTCTCCATACGTTATTCTACTTTATAGTCAGAAATCGAAGTCATAGGCTCATCAAGATGCAAATTTTTTGATTCTCAACTCTTCGTGAGAGGCGTGTTTACCCCGCAGGCCATATTGAGTGTGTAGTTTTACTCTTTTGAGTACGCGAGAACATACACGATACTTTAAATTCCCGCCATGTCTTGCGTTTATGTACGACCCAGTCGGCTTCTTTTCGGGTGAAGGATTACACACTTATCTACGAACTTTTTATTAATTAGCGTATCGTAAGAATGCTAACTATAATCAATTTTTGAATATGAAAACTCTCCAACTATTCACGATTTTAACGTTCATTTACTCTTCAAGTTTTACAGTCACTCCCTCAGTGGGCTTTGCCGCAGAGAAACTAGACAACAAACACTTAAAACAGCTTCTCTTAAGGATCTACCAAAAGACCGGCATGAGCGTGCCCGAGGTAGGAGACCCAAACTTCCCAAATGTTGTTTTCGTTACGCGACAATTTCTCAACGGTATGGTCTGTAAAAACAGAGATTGTAACGCTGATGCAGCCACCAAGGATACAACAATTTTTTTAGTCAATGGCTTAGATGTAAACACAGTGGAAGGTGAAAGTATTCTTTACCATGAACTCGTGCACATTCTTCAATTTCATAACTTTGGGAGAAACCCAAACTGTAAAAGTTGGATTAAACGCGAGGTTCAAGCTTATCAACTACAAGATGAATTCGTTAGCGACAAAGGACTGGATATGCCTTGGCTCAGAAGCGTAACGCACTACTTAACGCAAATGTGTCCGCAGTAAAAAAACAAGTCAATATAAGTTTTATACTTACCTTTCCCTTTGGATTTAAAATACAGTATCTTTTTTTGCAATAAGGTGCGTGTCAATATGGTCAAATTCCTTATTAAACTTATCGCCATCATCAGTTTGTGTTGCGGCCTGGGCTATGCAAATTTGGGGGACCTCAGCGATGACGATCTAGAACACTCCACTGTGGCGCAAGGCAAATCTGCTCTCCAAGAGGAAGATTGGGAAGGTGCCATAATTTTTTTTGAGAAAGCCCTTAAGGACTTATCTGGGAGCGCAGACGTACAAAACTTTCTGGGATATGCTTACCGAAAGTCTGGAAATTTAAACAAGGCCTTGGAACACTATGCATTAGCACTCGACATTAATCCAGACCATAAGGGCGCTCTTGAATATCTTGGGGAGGCGTACATCACACTAGGAGATTTAAGTAACGCCAATGTCCAACTTGAACATTTAAAGCGTGTTTGCTCTCCGATCCCGTGTGAGGAAGTAATCGAACTAGAACTAGCCATCAAACGCGCCACTAATTAACGAATTCAAAAATATGGTCGAAGCGATTCTTTTCGATTTTGGTGGCGTCATCACAGAAAGTCCCTTTGAAGCATTCAACGCCTTCGAGCGCAAGCGTGGTCTACCCGAGAATTTTATTCGAAAACTAAATAGCGACCAACAAGATAAAAATGCTTGGGCAAAACTTGAGCGTGGCGAAGTATCACCAGATGAATTTGACGAATTATTTCGGCATGAAGCAAAGAATAGAGGCCATAACGTCGGCGGATTGGAAATTCTTAAATTAGTCTTTACACCGTTAAGACCATCAATGGTATCTCTAATCCAGCAATGTAAAAATAATTATCAAGTCGCATGCTTAACAAACAATTTTCCCAGAACACCAACGCTAGAGAGCTTAATTGGTACCAGCCGGTTAAACGATTGGCAAAAAGTACTCGGTGAATTTTCTTACGTTATCGAGTCTGCAAAAATTGGTTCTCGTAAACCCGAGGAGCAATTCTTTCGGACCGCGTGTGAGCTAATT
>MDTB01154149.1_pt1 | contig 36847 bp, 39 predicted proteins | sample 811161 | NCBI WGS metagenome assembly MDTB01 (sample SAMN05326650, study PRJNA326480) | marine metagenome | isolation source: seawater | place: Mediterranean Sea | collected 2009 | reverse complement strand
CTTCAGCAGCCAGAAGGCCCACCATTTAGGCTAAACGAGCTTACAGATACTTTGTTAAAGAAAGAATTTGATGAGTGTCGAAAAAATAAAAAATCTCATAGAAAGCTAATAGAAAAAGGTCTAGATCATATTATTCCATTTGACGGTGGCACAGAGATATTAACGAATAGTAAAAATGAAAAAAAAGAATGGCAAGTAATAGATATATGGCGAGATGCAAGAAGCAAGGGTATTAAATCTAGGTTTAAAGATACAAATATAATTTTACAAGGTGGTGTGGATGATGTCTGGTTTAATACTAAAACTAAAGAATTAATTATAGTAGATTATAAATCTCAGGCCAGTAATGAAAATGTCTCTCAAGATACATATTTTCAAAAGTGGCACCATGATGGATATAAAACTCAGCTAAATTTTTATGCATATATAATGAAAAATATGAAACTAGAATTTGACATATCCAAAGATAGTTATTTATATGTTGTAAATGGATTAGAATTAGAAGAAGGATTTAATAGTCAGATTAAATTTTCTGAGACATTAATTTATCATAAAATAGAGACAGATTATCTAGAAGATAAAATTCAAAAGATGATTGATACAATGAATTCAACTGAAACCCCTAGAGGACATCAAAGTTGTAAAAATTGTGCTTATGCAAGACAAAGATCAATAATCGATAAGCTAAATGACACTTAAGATAAAAGGTACAAATGAAGGATTTAAAACAGAGTCTTTAATTGATGGATATCTTAATAATAGAAAGATTGATGATCTAAAAACATCTAATCTTAAAAGATTTATTTATTACATATGCAAAGAAAATCATATTGAAATTAATAAAGAAACTACAATTAAAGTAAAAAATTTTGATAAAAAAAATTTAAAAATAATTGGATTACCTAAAACCGATAAAGTATTTAAAATATCAAATAAAGAATTTAGAATTAGTATCAAAACAGGCAAAGGTGGTGCTTTTCATCAAGAACCTGAAGAGACATTTATTAAGTTTTTAAAGGCCAAGACAAATATAGATGAAAATAAAATCTCATTTCTGAGTAAATTTCTTAGAAGTGATGAAATTAAAATAAAAAATAGTAGTCTTGCAAAATTCTTTGATAAGAATAAATCAATTCTGATTAATAGAGTTTTTTCTGGTAGATTTAATGAACCTGATGTTCATTATTATTTTTTTTGTCCTTTAATTAATAAATATGACACAAAGGAAATAAGAATAAAGAAAATTGAAAAAGGAAAATTTATAAATAAAATTTCATTAATTGAGTTTATAAATGACAATAAATCTAACGGTGAATGTCCAGTCGGTCGCTTAACTTTTCAAGCTTATGGAAGATTAAGAGGCACAAGCGTTCAATTTAAGTGGGGTACGTGTTATAATGACATCAAATAGAGCCTTAGATGGTTTTAGAAATGAAGATGAATTTGTAAAAAAACTTAATTCAAATAAAGAACATCCATTTTGGAAAACAATTAATTTAACGGATAATCAAAAATTATATTTTGTAAGGGTAGTAGGAAGCAAACTTTCAAAACTTACTAATAAAAAGATACCATGTAAAGCAGATGTTTTTGTAAGTGAAATTGATTTAGATATAAATGAATTAAAGAGTAATAAATATCTTATCAAAGAAGATCAAAGATTAAAATTTATTAACAAATTGCCTCAAACTGGTATCTCTATAAAAATGAATAAAACTAATTATCAAATTGATAAGTGTTCTATGGATAAATTTGTGAAACGTTTTGATGATAAATATTTATTTGTTGGTGCTACAACCTACAACAAAAACATAAATGAATTAAAATATAATCATACTGTTCTAAAGCGCACACAAACTACATGGAAAGAATTTGGAAATTACTTTAAAAATGAGATTTTAAAAAAGGTAAACACAGACACCAATTTTAATGAAGAACACGCAATTATTTTTAAAAAAATTAAGACCGAGTCTAATAAAAAGATTAAGTCTATAGCATTAGATAATCCAAAAATATTAGAATCTTTATATAAAGGAACGGATGAATTTGATGATCCTTATTGTGCGACGTGGTTATTAATAGATAATAAACTAACTAAAGAAATACCAAAAGATTTAAAAGTAACAAAAGGAAGTAGTAATAAAGGATGGAATCCTCAGGTTGAGTTTAAACCTGCTTAATTTTTTTTTTTATTTGTTTAACTAAAGAGTTAATAACAGGTACACTAACAGAATTCCCAATTTGTTTTAAAGCTTCAGTATAATTATTTGTAAGTTTAAAACTTTTAGGAAATCCTTGGATTAAAAGACATTCTTCTAAAGTATAAAATCTATTTTGATTCACTAGATAAGGAACATTATTTCCACCTGTTCCCATTTTAGTAGTCAAACAAGGACTTATATTATCAAATCTAAAATTGCATCTAGATTTTCTAACTTCATTAGCTACTAAATAATTAAGATTTTTTATCTTATTGTAACTTTTGTGTTTTCTTAAGTGTTTATCTATATAACCTTTGGATAATTTTGAAATTCTTTTAATTTTTCTTGGTTTGGTTTTAATTATATCATTTAAAGTATGTTTTAGTTTAAGACTTTTAGGGAATTCAAAATTTATACTTTGATCTGTAAAACCAATTATGAATACTCTTTCTCTATTTTGAGGAATATTAAAATTAGTTGAATTTAAGACTTTCCAGAAAACATTGTATCCTAAATTTTCCCTATTTGATTTATTAATATTTCCATTCAATTTTTTGGATAAAACATTTAAAATCTTTTTAAAAGTCTTACCTTTGTTATGACTAATTAAACCTTTAACGTTTTCTAGAATAAATACTTGTGGTTTTTTTTCTTTTAAAATTCTAACAATATCAAAAAATAAAGTTCCTCTTGTGTCATCAAAACCTTTTCTTTTACCTGCAATACTAAACGGTTGGCATGGAAATCCGGCACAAAGAATATCATGATTTGGGATTTTCTTTGCTGATAATTTCTTTATATCTATTAATGGATATTCTTTAAAATTTTTATTGTAAGTTTCACAAGCATATTTATCGTTGTCTGCACTAAATACACATTCAAATTTTGATTTTTCTAATGCTAATCTAAATCCTCCAATACCCGAAAATAAATCTATGAACTTCAATGAAATAATTCTAATTGTTTTTTTTTTGTTGTTTTTTTACTAACAAAACTCAATATATATTTTATTACTTGAACTGTAAAACCATTGCCAATCATTTTATACCTGGTTGTGTTGCTAAATTTCGCTGTATAATTATCTGGTAATCCTTGTAATCTCTCACACTCTAAAGGTGTTAGTTTTCTAATTTTATTATTAATTAGTATTTTTGGAGTATCAGACCTTGCTAATAAAGTTGGGGACTTGCCTCTAATATCATACACCCTTCTCTGTCTTTCATTGTCTTTGAGAATATTTCTTGGAATTAAACAAATTTTATTAATACCATGTTTCAATTTATTTGATTTATTTATTTTTTGGATTTTATTAACATCTAAATCGAAGTAATATTTCTTATCAGATTTTTTTTCTAAATAATCCTTAATTGTTTTATTTTTTTTATCAAAATTAATTTCGTCAAAATCTATATTTGTCCAATATACACGTGGTCTATATTGACCAGATAAATACATTGAATTTAGCTCAATTCCTTCTACTCCTATTTCCTTATTCATTAACTTTAACCATTTATTTTTAACATTCTCTAGAAGGAAATATTTTGGCTTTAATCTATTTTTTAATTTTACAAATTGATAAAATAAAGATGATCTTACTCCATTTATTCCATCACCCTTATGTGCATTGCTTAAATCTTGACATGGGCTTCCACCAATCAATAAATCAATTTTAGGCAATTTTTTAATATCTATATTTTCAACTGGACCTAGATATATGTCCTCTGGAAATTTAGATTTTGTAAGCTTTATGCAATTTTTATCTATCTCTGAAAAAAAATACTTATTAACTTTTATATTAGAGCATTTATTTAGTGCTAATCTTGAACAACCTATACCGTCAAATAAACTTAATACATTTAATTTCATATTTTGAGATTTTGAGTCTATATAATATATATCATATTTATGAGAGATAACATTGAGTCAAATCATCTTATTTTTATATCCTCCGATGGGAAAAGAGAAGGATACGAAATTTTTAAAGAAAGAATCAAAAATAATAATTATTAATGAATAAAAAGATATTAATCTATAATTCAGGTGGAGGACTTGGAGACTCTATTCAGTTATTTCCTCTTATTCTAAGCTTACAGAATCATTTTGAAAATCATGAATTTTATTATCTGGGTGCCCATGAAAATCATTTTTCTGGAAAATTAAAAGAATATGGTATTAAAGATTTAAATACTCTAAATCTAAATATAAAATATTTTGGATTTAGATGGTGGCACATTTTAAAAGTAAAAAAGAATTTTTCAGACTTAAATATCGGTGTTTTTGATTTAATCATAGATTTGCAGTCGAAACTAAGAAATACTTTAATTTTAAAAAGAATACCTGCAGTAAAATTTTATTCAGCTACTTATAAATTTAATTTTTGTTCTAATAAATTTTCATTTGTAAATAAAGAAAATATATCTGAAATGACGCTCGATAATTTAGAAACTTTTTTGAACATAAAAATTAGAAAATTAGATTATAATATAAATAATCTAAACTCAGGGTATTTAAATGAAGCTAAAAGATTATTGCCAGATAAAGGGTATGTAGGTTTCTCATTAACTCAAGGAAATAAGTATAGAAAAAAAAGTTGGCCATTAGATAAGTTCATATCATTAGCAAAAAAAATTCAATCTATGAATAAAAAACCAGTTTTCTTTATAGATAAAAAAAATAATACAGTAATAGAAAAAATTAAATCAGAAATGAATGGAGCTTTATTTCCAGAACAAAATTCATCTTTATCTTGCCCCGCCCTCGTAACAGCTTTATCTACAAGATTAGAAAATGCAATCTCAATTGATAATGGCATAATGCATATGATTGGTCTTGCATCTATTCCAATGATAGTATTATTTGGCCCAACAAACTCAAGAAAATTTGCACCAAATCAAAAAAATATACAAATATTAGATAGTAAAAAAATGCATGGCACTAAAGATATTTCAAAAATTAAGATTGAAGACGTTTTAAGTTTTTTATAGTTTTTAAAAGAATTTTTTTATTCCATCCACAATCTTTATAGCCTTGTATTATTAAATTTACATATCTTTTGCTTGGAGAATTAAATTTAGTTTTTTTTTGGCATGTAATAAAACATTACTTTTTTTTTGGATAACCTAAAATATTTTTTAATATATGTTTTTGGAAAGTTTTCATAAATGTCTAATTTTTTTTCATCTTTTTTAGATATCTTATATAAGGCTCCTAGAACTTTATGATTTTTTCTTTTTTGAATATCAGCAACGCCTCCACCTAAGAAATTATTTCTAAAATGAAGTTTGTAGTTTTTTAATACGTGGCATTTTAAATAAACAGAATCTTTACACCGTTTTTTCATTTGTTTATGATATAAGTTACTTCCGTAAGCAAAATACAACATTTTATTTTTTAAAAACCTTTATTTTTTTTTTACTGACCATTTTTTTAATATCTACAAGACATGAGTTAAGTTTTTTCTTGTTGCTTGATCTTAAAACAATTGAAACACCTATACGACCTAATCTAAAAAAAGGATAGCTTCCTATATCAACTTTTTTGGAATATTTTTTTTGTATTTTAGTTAAATCTTTCGAAATATTACTTTCAATAGTATTTATGTTAATTGACTTATTGTTGATGGTTAAACCTTTCTTTAAATATTTTTGCAAGTTGTCTATCATTGATCTCAAAATTGAAGGAACGCCAGGTAAACAAAATACATTCTTTATTTTAAATCCAGGGGCTGCACTTGAAGGATTATAAATCAAACTAGCTCCTTTTGGCATTTTAGACATTTTTTTTCTTCCTTCATTAAAGTTTTTTTTTCCATAATATTTTTCGAGTATGTGATAAGCCTCTTTATGGTATTCGTATTTTGTTTTAAATGCTTTTGATAACGAGTTTGCAGTAATATCATCATGGGTTGGCCCTATACCTCCCGTTGTAAAAACATAATTAAATTTTTTTTTCAAATGTTGAATGCTTTTTATTATTTTTATCTCTATGTCTGGAATTATTCTCACTTCTTCTACTGAAATACCGCACTTTTTATTTAACCAATCCGAAAGAAATGAAACATTTAAATCTTGAGTTCGTCCAGATAATATTTCATTACCTATAATTAAGATTGCAGCATTTATTTTTTTTTTACTAATATTCTTCATAGTTTGTTACAATTAAATATGAATTTTGAAAATGAATTAATACCAGGAGTTTTAATAAAAAGATACAAACGATTTTTTGCAGATATAAAAGTAAAAAATAAAATAATAACTGTTCATTGTCCTAATTCTGGATCAATGATGGGTTTATTAAAAAAAAATAACAAAGTATGGATTAGTGAGTCTAATAACAAAAAAAGGAAATTGATATATACTTTACAAATAATTGAAGTAGAGGGGAATAAAGTAGGAGTAAATACGCACCTTACGAATAAGATTGTGCTTGAGGGCTTAAAAGAAAATTTAATTCCTATTTTCAATAAAGAAGTAATTATTAAAACTGAACAAAGATTTGGGCATAATACAAGATTTGATTTTTTATTAAACGACAATAACCAAAAATCATTTTTAGAAGTTAAAAATGTTACCTTGGTTAGAAAAAAAAAATTAGCAGAATTTCCAGATGCAATCACAGAGAGAGGAAAAAAACACTTATATGAACTAATAAATACTTTAAAAAAAGGTTTTAAAGCGTATATGCTCTTTGTTGTACAACGAGAAGATTGCAATTCTTTTAGTATAGCTAAAGATATAGATCCTAAATATTTTGAAATATTAACACTTGCAATAAAAAAAAATGTAAAAATCCTTTGCTACGATTGTAAATTCACTTCAAAAGGAATAAAACTTAATAAAGAAATTAAATTAAAAATTGATGAGTAAAAATTTACAAGAAGCGTTTCTTAATACAAGAGAGGCAGGTACTATAGCTTCTGGTGCGTTAGATGAAATTACACAAATAATTAAACCAGGTATAAAAACGAGTAAAATAGATAAAATTTGTTATGAGTACATAAATGATAACGGAGCATATTCTGCTCCTTTGTATTATAGGGGATATCCAAAATCTTGTTGTACTTCTGCTAATCATATAGTTTGTCACGGAATACCGGGAGATAAAATTCTTACTGAGGGAGATATAATAAATGTAGATGTCACTGCTTACAAAAACAATTGGCACGGAGATACAAGTAGAATGTTTTTTGTGGGTGATGTTTCAGTTAAAGCAAAAAAACTTGTGCAAACTACTTATGAAGCAATGATGGAATCAATTAAAATTTTGAGCAAAGATATATTTTTAGGTGATATTGGATCTACAATACAAAATTATGTTGAGAAAAAAGGTTTTTCTATAGTCAGGGATTTTTGTGGTCATGGAATAGGAGAAAAATTTCATAAGGAACCTAATGTATTGCATTATGGGAAAAAAGGAACTGGGGCTAAACTTGAAACTGGAATGATTTTTACAATAGAGCCAATGGTTAACGAGGGAGACTATCAAACAAAGATTTTAAACGATGGTTGGACAGCTGTTACAAAGGACAAAAAATTATCTGCACAATTTGAACACACTGTTGGTATAAAAGATAACGGATACGAAGTTTTTACCTTATCAAATAAAGGTTTAGATTTTCCTCCATACATATCATGATTGAAAGATATTCAAGAAAAGAAATGAAAAGTATTTGGGAGGAAAAAAATAAATATTATCTTTGGTTAACTATTGAAATAGCAGCTGCTGAAGCTATGGAAAAATTAAAGATAATACCAAAAGGTGTAGCAAAAAAAGTAAAATCAAAAGCAAAAATTAATGTAAATAGAATTCATCAGATTGAGAAAAAAGTTAAGCATGACGTTATTGCTTTCTTAACATCAATTAATGAAAAAGTAGGTAAACAAGCCAGATATTTACATAAGGGCATGACCTCATCTGATGTTTTGGACACTTGCTTCAATCTGCAATTAAAACAATCAGGCGAGATTTTGTTAAAGGATATAAATAAATTACTTGCTACATTAAAAAAACAATCATTAAAACATAAATTTACCTTATCTATAGGTAGAAGTCATGGCATCCACGCTGAGCCAATTACTTTTGGACTTAAGATGCTGACGTTTTATCAAGAATTTTTAAGAAATAAAAAGAGACTTGAGGAATCAATTAAAGAAATTTCTACGTGTGCAATTTCAGGAGCCGTTGGAACTTTTGCTAATATAGATCCTAGAGTTGAAGGATACGTTGCAAGAAAATTAAAACTTAAAATAGAACCTGTTTCCACTCAAGTAATCCCTAGAGATAGGCATGCTCAATACTTTTCTACTCTATCTATAATAGCAAGTTCTATAGAAAGATTGGCTGTTGAAATAAGACACCTTCAGAGGACAGAGGTCTTAGAAGTTGAAGAATTTTTTGGAAAAAAACAAAAAGGCTCCTCAGCAATGCCTCACAAAAAAAATCCTATTCTTAGTGAAAATTTAACTGGACTTGCCAGGTTGATAAGGTCAAGTGTTATACCTGCTTTAGAAAATGTTGCACTTTGGCACGAAAGAGATATTTCGCATTCTAGTGTTGAGAGAAATATTGGTCCTGACACAACAGTTGCTTTAGATTTTGCATTAAACAGACTTAACGAGCTAGTAAAAAATTTAAATGTCTATCCTAAAAATATGCTAAAAAATTTAAATTTAACCAATGGATTGTTTTTTTCACAAAGAGTAATGTTAGAACTTACAAATCAAAATCTTTCTAGAGAAGAAGCTTATAAACTAGTTCAAAAAAATGCTATGAAGTCTTGGAATGGCAAATCTTCATTTTATGAAAACTTATTAAATGACAATAAAATTAATGATAAAATACCTGTTAATAAATTGAAAAAACTATTTAATTTTAGTTATCATACAAGAAGAATTAATATAATTTTCAATAGAAGTTTAAAAAAATAAATATATTTATGAATAAAGGAAAAAAATTATACGAGGGAAAAGCTAAAATAATTTACGAAACCAAAGAAAAAGGTTTGGTAATACAACATTTTAAAGATGATGCTACAGCTTTCAATAATCTTAAAAAAGCAAATGTGGAAGGAAAAGGAGTTCTTAATAATAGAATATCTGAACATATACTAACTAATCTTAATCAATGTGGGGTGAAGACCCATTTAGTAAAAAGATTAAATATGAGGGAACAACTCATTAAACACGCAGAGATTTTTCCTATAGAATTTATAGTAAGAAATATAGCAACCGGTTCGCTTTCTAAAAGATTAGGAATAGCTGATGGAACTGTTTTTGAAAGTCCTTTGTTAGAATATTGTTACAAAAATGATGATCTAGGGGACCCAGTAGTTTCAAAAGAACATATATTTGCTTTTGGATGGGCAAAAAAAGAAGAAATAGATTTAATAGATAAAACAACCTATAGAATAAATGATTTGCTTCAAGGGATGTTTAGAGGTGTAGGGATAAAGTTAGTAGACTTCAAACTTGAGTATGGAAAAGTATGGGAAAAAGATCATCAAGAAATAGTTTTAGCTGATGAAATTAGTCCTGATACCTGTAGACTTTGGGATATAAAAAGTGAAAGAAAATTAGATAAAGATAGATTTAGGAAAGATTTAGGTAATATTATTCAAGCATATCAAGAGGTAGCTAGAAGATTGGGTATAATGCCTGAGGAAACAAATGTAAGTGAAGTCAAGTTTGGAAAACCAAAATCAGTAGACATCAAGAAAAAATAAATTGAAATTTTCAGTTACAGTCACTTTGAAAAAAGATGTACTAGACCCACAAGGTAAAGTTGTTCAACAAACACTGCAAAATATGGGTATGAAAACTCTTCAAGAACTTCGTCAAGGAAAGTATTTTGAAATAGATATTAATGAAAATGACGAAAAAGCAGCAAAAGATAAAATCAATGACATGTGTAAAAAATTATTAGCAAATCTTATTATCGAAGATTTTAAAATTTCAAAATTATAGAAATGAATTCTTCAGTTATTGTATTCCCCGGATCTAATTGTGATAGAGATATTGCAGTAGCACTAGAGAAAATGCAGTTTAAGAATAAAATGGTTTGGCATAAAGACAACAACCTACCCAAATCAGATTTAATAGTCATTCCAGGTGGTTTTTCCTATGGGGATTATCTTAGATCTGGGGCTGTTGCGGCCAAATCAAATATAATAAATGAGGTAATAAAGGCTGCTAACAAAGGATGTTTGGTATTAGGCGTGTGTAATGGATTTCAAATTTTAATAGAAACAGGATTATTGAAAGGTGCTTTATTACGGAATAAAAATTTAAAATTTCTAAATAGAGACGTTAGTCTTAAAATATTAAGTATAAATAATAAATTTTGTAAAAAATATAAATTTGGACAAATCATTAAACTCAACATTGCTCATAATGAGGGAAATTTTTTCACAAATTCAGAACATTTAAAGGAGCTAGAAGATAAAAATTTAATAGCTTTTAAATATTGTAATGAAAAAGGAATTATAAATCAAAGTTCAAATCCAAATGGATCTTTAAATAATATTGCTGGTATATTTAATGAAAATAGAAATATTTTAGGAATGATGCCTCATCCTGAACGAATGATAGATAAATCAATATCAGGGGAAGATGGCATAAATCTTTTTTCGAGCCTGTTAAATTAAATGAACATTACTGAGCAAATTATAAAAAAACATGGTCTTACTAAAGATGAATATTCAAAAATAAAAGACCTCTTACAAAGAGAGCCAAATATTTTAGAACTTGGAATATTTTCTGCAATGTGGAATGAACACTGTTCTTACAAATCTTCTAGAATTCACTTAAAAAAGCTTCCTACAAAAAATAAAGACGTGATACAGGGACCTGGCGAAAATGCTGGGATAATTGATATTGGAGATGGAGATGCAATAGTTTTTAAAATAGAAAGTCATAATCACCCTTCATTCATTGAACCCTATCAAGGAGCTGCTACAGGTGTAGGTGGTATACTTAGAGATGTGTTTACTATGGGTGCAAGACCGATAGCTTTATTAAACTCTATTCATTTTGGATCTCCCAAAAATACTAAAACTAGAAATCTATTGCATGGAGTTGTAGCTGGAATTGGAGGTTATGGTAATTGTATAGGGATACCAACTGTGGCAGGGGAAACAAAATTTAATAAGACTTACAATGAAAATATATTGGTTAATGCGATGGCTGTTGGTCATGTAAAAAAAAATAAAATTTTTTATTCAAAAGCTAAGGGTCTAGGTAAATCTGTTGTATATGTTGGTTCCAAAACCGGTCGTGATGGTATTCATGGAGCATCAATGGCGTCTGCTGAATTTGATGAAAATTCTGAAGAAAAAAAACCTACGGTACAAGTAGGAGATCCGTTTACTGAAAAATTACTAATGGAAGCTTGTCTTGAGTTAATGAAAGATAACTCAATTATATCTATTCAAGACATGGGGGCTGCCGGTTTAACTTCTTCAAGTGTAGAGATGGCTTTTAAGGGTGATTTGGGAATAGAAATTAATCTAGATAGAGTGCCTTGTAGAGAAGAGAAAATGTCTCCATATGAAATGATGCTATCTGAAAGTCAAGAAAGAATGTTGATTGTTTTAGAAGATAAAAAGGAAGATTCAGCTAAAAAAATATTTGATAAATGGGATTTAGATTTTGTTGTAATTGGTAAAACTATAGAGAAAAAAAACCTTATACTAAATTATCAAAAAAAGAAAGTAGCAGATATACCTATAGAAGCTTTGTCATCTAAAGCACCTCAGTATGAGAGAAAATGGGTAAAAACAAAACTACCTCTAAAAAAAATAAAATTTAAAAATTTAAAAAAAATTAATTTTGAAGAAAGTTTTTTAAACATTATTTCTTCATCAAATCAATCTAGTAAAAATTGGGTAACTGAACAATTTGACCAGATGGTTATGTGTGACACGGTTCAAAAATCTGGAAGTGATGCAGCTATTATAAGAATACATAAAAAAAACAAAGCAATAGCCGTAACTGTAGACTCTTCTGCAAATTATTGTAAATCTCATCCAGTCACTGGCGGGAAACAAATTGTTTGTGAAAGTTGGAGAAATTTAATTTCAATGGGCGCTAAACCCATAGCAATTACAAATTGTTTAAATTTTGGTAATCCTGAGAATCCAGAAATAATGGGTCAGTTCGCTGAGACAATTAATGGGATTAAAGAAGCATGCGAGTATTTAAATTATCCCGTAGTTTCAGGAAATGTTTCTTTTTATAATGGAACTAACAAAAAAAATATTTTTCCAACTCCTGTCATTGGAGGTGTTGGAGTAGTTCAAAAACCAGAAGCAAACATAAACCATTTATTTAAAGATGAAGGAAATCCTGTTTTAATAATAGGTAAAACTTTTGGTCATCTATATCAAAGTACATTTTCAAATGAAATTTTATCAATCTATGAAGGTCCTCCTCCAGAAATAAATTTATTAAATGAAAAAAATAATGGTGAGTTTGTTTTAGACCTGATTAAAAAAAATTTAGCCTTATCTGTACATGATATTTCAAATGGTGGAGCTATAGTGGCTTTAGCAGAAATGTGTATAGGAGCAAATTTTGGAATCAAAATTGAAAAACCAAAAAAATTAAACAACTTGTTTGAATATTTTTTCGGGGAAGATCAAGGTAGATATTTGGTCGAAATAGATAAAAAAGATTTAACAAATGTTAAAAAATTGTTTGAAAATAAGAACATATTTCATGAATTAATAGGTGTGACACAAAGAAAAAACTTCGAGCTGGCTGGAGAATTTAGCATTGATATTAAAGAACTGTTTAAAACAAATAATAAATGGTATTATAATTATTAATGTCTTTAACTGAAAAAGAAATAACCAATTTAATAAAAGAAACTATTCCCGATGCTATTGTCGAAATTAAAGATTTGGCTGGAGATAATAATCATTATTCTGCAACAATATCTTCTGAAAAATTTAATGGTAAATCAAAAATTGAACAACATAAGTTAGTTTATAAGTCATTAAAAGGAAAAATGGGAAATGAACTGCATGCGTTTTCTTTTAAAACTGTTGAAAAAAAATTATGAATATTCAAAATAATATAAAAGATTTAATTCAAAAAAATGATATTTGTCTTTTTATGAAAGGTACAGCTGAGGCGCCACAATGTGGTTTTTCAATGGCTGTAGCAAATGTATTAAAACATTTAGATGTTAAATTTAAAAGTGTTAATGTGTTGGAAGATCAGAATTTGAGGCAAGCTATAAAAGAATTTAGTGACTGGCCAACTATTCCTCAACTCTATATTAAAGGTGAATTTATAGGTGGATGTGACATTGTTAAAGAAATGTTTGAAAAAGGTGAGTTATTAAATTTACTTAAAGAGAAATCATTAAAATAATTTCAATTTTTTTCTATAAAAACTATATCTGAATAGCCTGAATTTCCTTTATAAGTATTTATTTTAACGTTATTCTTCAAAATTTTTAAAACATCATCACTAATTACATTTGAATAAAGATTCTCTTTATCTTTAATTTTTCTTAACAATTCATCTACTGTAATTTCATCAATATCTTTTAAATGTTTGAAATAGTCAGGAAATTTAAAATCTTCTATAATATAAAAACCTCCTTTTTTTAAATTCTTAAAAAAAATATTAATTGAAAAAAAAATGTCACTTAATTTATGTGATCCATCATCAATTATTATATCAAAAAAATTTTCATCTTTTGTTATATTGATTTTTTTATAAAAATTAAAAATAGATTTATAATTTGACGCGTCCATACCAAAAACATTTATGTTTTTTGAAGAATATTTAAAATTTGATATATTAATATCAATACAGAATATGCTTGATTTTTGAAAATATTTAGAAAAGCTTGCTGCAGAAGCTCCAGAAAAAGATCCTATTTCAAGTAAATTGATTTTTTTTTCTTTTAGTGGAAATAAATGTTTCTCATAAAACTTTGTGTAACCATGTCCTTTGGTTTTGTCTTCCCCCCAAAAATTTGCTTTATCAGTTCCGTAATAATTAAATAAATATTCTAATGATTTTTTTTCTAAATCTCTTTCATTATCAATGTTAATTTTTTTTTTTATTTTGTATAGGAAATTTCTTTTATATAAACTGAAAAAATTCAATATTATCGAGAGTAATATTCGATTACTAAACTAGGTTCCATAATTACTGGATAAGGAACTTCCTCAAATTTTGGAATTCTTACAAACTTCACTGATTTATTTTTATCATCAGGTTGAATATAATCGGGAATATCTCTTTCTTTGTTCGAAACAGAGCCTTCAATAATATTTAGTTTTTTTGAATTTTCTTTAACTTCAATAATATCTGACTCTTTCACTAAATAACTTGATACATTAACTTTCTTTTTGTTAACTTTTATATGACCGTGATTAATAAGTTGTCTTGCTGAAAAAACTGTTGGAGCAAACTTACTTCTATAAACAATAGTATCTAGTCTGCTCTCTAAAATCGCAATTAAATTCTCTGTAGTGTCGCCTCTTTTAGCCAAAGCTTTTCTATAAATGTTTCTAAATTGCCTTTCATTTATGTTTCCATAATAAGATTTTAGTTTTTGTTTCGCGTTTAATTGTATTCCATAATCTGTTGGTTTTCCTTTTCTTGCCTGACCATGTTGGCCTGGAGGATAAGCTCTGCTATTAAATGGACTTTTAGGTCTGCCCCAAAGATTGACCTTTAATCTTCGGTCTACTTTGTGTTTTGATTTAAGTCTTTTTGTCATAATTGTTGTGAGTGTTTATAATCTTTGTAGGGTAATTGTCAATTATGCTTTAAGGTTTTTTTGCTTAAGTTGCTTACAATACTGGCTAAAATCCTTAATTCCTTATCACTTAATTCACTTCGATAAAATAAATTATTAATATTTAATAACATTGCTTCTCTTTTTTCTTTAGGGTTAAAAAATTTTTTTTTGTCTAAAAGATCAACAAGATGACTAAGAAATTTTGACATATTCATTTTTGAAGTACTTTTTAAAGACTTATTATCTCTCTTAAATTTATTTTTATTAATTACTTTAAATATTTCATAACAAATAACTGTCATTGAATGAGAAAGATTCATAGAGCTAAATTTTTTTGATGTAGGTATCTGAATTATTGCGTTAGAGTAAGATAGATCTTCGTTTGAAAGACCTGAGGCCTCAGGGCCAAACATTATTCCAATATTTGATCTTTTTTTTGTTTCAATTATTTTTATGAAATTAGCTATAGAGATATGTTTTTTGTTAATATCTCTTTTCCTTGCGGTGGCGGAAAGAACGAAATCATATTTTTTGATTGAGTCTAAAGTATTATTATACACCTTAACCTTTTTTAACATATCAAAAGCTCCTACGGATGTCATGCGTGCTTTATAGTTTGGCCAACCATCTCTTGGATTAACAATACTCAGTTTAGAGAATCCAAAATTTTTAATGACTCTGGCACATGAACCTATATTTTGCCCTAATTGAGGTCTAATAAGTATAAAACCAAACTTATTTTTCATTTTTGTTAGCTGGAGCTTTCTCTTTAAAAAGTTTATATTCTAAACTATCAATTAAAGCTTTAAATGAAGCTTCTATGATATTTTGTGAGACGCCTATTGTAAACCAACTTTTACCTGAACTATCAGTGCTTTCAATGAGAACACGTGTTGTTGCCCCCGTTCCGGTATTTAGTATTCTCACTTTATAATCTAAAAGTTTTAAATCTGAAAAAAATTTATAATATTTTTCAACTTTTTTAAAATTAGATCTAATTGCATTGTCTAGAGCATTTACAGGACCATTCCCTGATCCTGTGCATTTTACTTCTTCGCCATCGATTACAAAAGTTACTTCAGCAGTGGTTTTAATCGAGTCTGATTTTTGCACATTTACATTATAATTTTTCACTTTTAGATATTCAGGTAGTTTACCTAAGAGTTTATTTGCAAGTAATTCAAATGATGCATCTGCACCATCATACGAATACCCACTAAACTCTCTTCCTTTAACTTCATCAAGGATTTTTTGAACCTTTGGATCTTTAGAGTCAATTTTAACTCCATAATTCTCTAGTCGTGATAAAATATTTGATCTTCCTGCTTGGTTTGAAACTATTATATTCCTGTGATTTCCTACTAGTTTTGGATCAATATGCTCGTAAGTTCTTGGATCTTTTTTAACTGCTGAGACATGTAAACCTCCTTTGTGAGAAAATGCTGACGCTCCAACATAAGCCATATTTTTGTTAGGTTTTTTGTTGAGTATTTCATCCAAAAATCTAGAGCACTCAGTTAGAGAAGATAAGTTTTCTTGTTTGATATTAAGATCAAATTTTTCTTTAAATGTTTTTTTTAAAAATAAAGTTGGAATTATAGAGGATAGATTTGCGTTTCCACATCTTTCTCCCAAACCGTTTATAGTACCTTGGATCTGTCTAGCGCCTGCAAGAACAGCAGCTAAAGAATTTGCAACTGCATTCTCTGTATCATTATGTGCATGAATACCAATATTTTTACCAGGTATAATTTTTGTTACTTCGTTAACAATCTCACTTACTTCATGTGGAAGGGTTCCACCATTGGTATCACATAAAACTACCCATCTAGCACCCTCGTCATAAGCCTGTTTTAAGCAGTTCAGAGCATATTGAGGATTGTTTTTATATCCATCAAAAAAATGTTCTGCATCAAAAAGAAATTCTCTTTTGTTTTTTACAAAATGTCTTGCTGTCTCTCTTATATTTTCTAAATTTTCTTCATTTTTAATTCCTAATGCCACTTTTACATGAAAATCCCAAGATTTTCCCACTACACAAACTGCTTGGGTATTAGCATTTAGCAGCGAGGATAAACCTGGATCATTTTCTACACTTCTACCAGTTTTTTTTGTCATTCCAAAAGCAGTAAAGATGCTTTTTTTGAATTTAGGTGATCTGTTGAAAAATTCAGTATCTATTGGATTAGCTCCGGGCCATCCACCTTCTATATAGTCAACTCCTATATTTGAGAGTATTTTTGCAATTTTGTTTTTATCATCAATAGAAAAATCCACTCCCTCTGTTTGAGCGCCATCTCTAAGTGTAGTATCAAAAATATATAATTTATCTCTGTTCATTTATACTTCCATCCCGTTTTTTCTTTTTTATCTTCAATTAATACACCCTCTTGCTCAAGCTGATTTCTGATTTTATCAGCCAATGCAAAATCACCTTTTTTCCTAGCAGCAATTCTCTCTTTGATTTTAATCATTATGGATTTTTCTGAGATTTTGACTGATTTTTTTTTGTATTTATTCCATTCTTTTTCATTTTCGTTAAAAATACCAATTAAACGACAGGCATTATTAAAAATGTTTTTTTTATCTACATCTCCTTTAGATGCTTCATTATATAACTCATGTAGTTTAGATATATATGCTGGTGTGTTTAGATCATCTAATAAAAAATTTAAACAGTTTTCAGATTTATCAGATTGATTTTTATCTTGATATAAAGAATACCATTTATTAAGAGTTTTTTTTTGTTGTTCAAGCAAGTTTTTGTTCCAATCTAAAGGTTGTTTATAATGAGAGCTTAAAAGTGCCAACCTAATTATTTGACCATTGTACTCTTCTATTGCATCGTTAATGCTAATTATATTTCCTAAAGATTTTGACATTTTTTCTTTTCCCATGTTCAAAAATCCGTTGTGCACCCAGTAATTTGCCATTTTTTCATTAGAGTTATTACAACAAGTTTGTGCTATTTCATTTTCATGATGAGGAAATACTAAGTCTAGCCCGCCTCCATGGATATCAAATATTTGCCCCAAGTATTTTTCACTCATGACAGAACATTCTAAGTGCCAACCAGGGCGCCCTCGACCCCAGGGTGACTCCCATCCTGGATCATCATTTTCTGATGGTTTCCACAAAACGAAATCTAGAGGGTTTTTTTTGAAATTAGAAACTTCAATTCTTGTTCCAGCTTTTAGTTCATTTAAATTTTTATTAGAAAGCTTTCCGTAATTTTTATAAGTAGAAATAGCAAAATATACGTGATCTTCATTTACATAAGCAAAACCTTTTTTAATTAATGATTCGGTCATTTTGATCATTTCACTTACATGTTCTGTAGCTTTAGGTTCAAAAGTAGGTTTTAAACAATTAAGAGATTTACATGCTAGATGAAATTGTTTTGTGATATTTTTTGTAACCTGATCTATTTGTAAATTTTTTTCTTTAGCAATGTCTATAATTTTATCATCTATATCAGTTATGTTTCGTACATAAGTGACATTGTTATCTCCATATATCTTTTTTAATACCCTAAATAATAAATCAAAAACTACTAATGACCGCGCATTACCGACATGGGGAGTATCATAGACAGTAGGTCCACATGCATACATAGTAATATTTTTATTATTTATTGGTTTAAATAACTCTTTAGTTCGACTTAGAGTGTTAGTTATTTTAAGATTAGTCATCGTTAAATTTACATACTGGTATAGGTTCCATCTTATGAAGATTTTTTTTTCTTATCTCTAAATATTTTTCATAATTTGGATCATTGTTATTTAGCATAGCTTTTTCAAGATCTTGGTATGTCATTCCAAGCTGTACTACATCTGATCTGCCGTCATCCCACAATCCATCTGTTGGCTCTGCATTTATAATCTCTTTAGATATTCCGAGATGTTTACCCATTTCCCAAACTTGAGTTTTCGTACAGTCTGCAATGGGAGAAATATCTACTCCACCATCACCGTATTTAGTGTAAAAACCTACTCCGAAGTCTTCAACTTTATTTCCAGTTCCTACGACTATTCCCGAATTAAATGCTGCTACTTGGTATAATGTTGACATTCTTAGGCGAGCCCTTGAATTTGCAAAACCGTGTTCATTGTCAAATTTATTTAGAGTTTTTTTAAAAGCTTTAAATATACTCTCTAATTCTATTAAATTGTAATCAACGTTTTTAAATTTAGTTGATAACCATTTTCCATGTTTTAAACTTAAATCGTGTTGTGATTTAATTTGTTTTATTGGCATACTTAAAACGATTGTTTTTCTTCCGGTCATTGCGCTAAGTGTGCTTACTACTGATGAATCTATTCCTCCAGATATTCCAACAATTAATGCTTTAGTTGAAGAAGGCATAGATTTGCAGTAATCGTCTATCCACTTTATTATAATTTCTACTCTTTTTTTTACATCCATAATTAATAACTTTTATAATCCTTTTCAGGATTCTGTCTTAATAATTATATAATAATTATTAAGACGCTGCTTGAATAATATTTTTTGAATATGTTGAATTTTTCTTTATTTCATCAGAAATGAGAAAAGCAAGTTCTAAAGCCTGACTTGCGTTTAATCTTGGATCACAATGTGTCCTGTACCTATTTGATAGCTCTTTTTCTGAAATTTTTTGAGCTCCGCCAGTGCATTCTGTCACATCTTGACCGGTCATTTCTACATGAAGACCCCCGGCATAACTACCTTCTGACTGATGAATTCCAAATACATTTTTTACTTCTTTTAGAACATTGTCAAATGGTCTAGTCTTTAACCCAGTCGAGGCCTTAATTGTATTTCCATGCATAGGATCACAAGACCAAATAACTTTTAAGCCTTCTTTTTTTATATTCTTAATTAGTTTTGGTAAAAATTTTTCTGCATTGTTAGCACCAAATCTTGATATTAGAGTTAATCTTCCTGGCTCGTTATCTGGATTTAAAATGTTACATAACTTAATTAACTCATCAGGTTTTAATGTTGGTCCACATTTTAATCCTATAGGATTTTTTATACCTCTACAAAATTCAACATGAGCACCGTCTGGCTGTCTAGTTCTATCTCCAATCCAAACGAAATGCGCTGATGTATCATGATATTCTCCTGTGGTAGAATCTACTCTTGTCATAGCTTCTTCAAACGGAAGTAATAAAGCTTCATGCGAAGTATAAAAATTTACTGTTCTTAATCTTCTATTATTTTCTGGATTAATACCACAAGCTTCCATGAATAATAGAGCGTCACTAATTTTATCTTCTATTTCTTTATACTTCCCTTTTGTTTTTTTGTTTATAAAACCTAAATTCCATAAATGAACTTGTCTCAAGTCTGCAAATCCTCCTTGAGAAAAAGCTCTTATAAGATTAAGCGTAGATGCAGATTGAGAATAAGCTCTAAATAATCTTTTTGGGTCTGGAATTCTAGCTTTGTCAGAAAATTCCATACCGTTAATATTATCTCCTAAATAACTAGGCAGTTCTTTGCCATCTTTTTTTTCAATTGGTGAACTTCTGGGCTTAGAAAATTGACCTGCTATTCTTCCTAGTTTAACTACTGGTAAAGAAGCTGAGTGAGTTAAAACTAAAGACATTTGCAATATTGCTTTGAAGGTATCTCTAATATTATCAGGATTAAATTCTGCAAAACTTTCAGCACAATCTCCGCCTTGTAATAGAAAAGCCTTTCCTTCTACCACCTGTGCTAATGCTTTTTTTAATGACCGAGACTCTCCTGCAAATACCAAAGGGGGGTATTTTTTTATTTTCCCTAAAACCATATCAAGTTCTTTAACATCCTCATATTTAGGAAGATGCTTTGCAGGATAGTTTTTCCAACTATTTAAATTCCATTTTTTCATATTCAACCTGTGATATATATATATTGCTATAAGTAAATTTCCAATACTTTAAATAAAAAAAATTTTAATCTTACTCAACAGTAACGGATTTAGCCAAATTTCTTGGTTTGTCTATATCGCATTTTTTTAAAAGAGCAACATGGTAAGCAAGTAATTGAAGAGGAATTGTGCTTAAGAAAGGAGATAAAGAATTTTCAACAGAAGGTAAATTAATAGTAAATCTTACATTTTCACTTATGATGTTATCATTGCTACTTGTTATAAGTAAAATTTTACCTCCTCGAGCAATTACTTCTTGCATGTTAGATGCTGTTTTATGAAAATATTTATCATGGGGAGCGATAACTATAACTGGCAATCCATCTTCAATTAAAGCTAGTGGTCCATGTTTCATTTCACCTGCTGGGTAACCTTCTGCATGTAAATAAGAAAGTTCTTTTAATTTCAAAGCGCCCTCTAGGGCTATTGGGAAAGAAGAGCCTCTACCCAAAAACATTGAGCCTTTTGAGTTTAAAAAATCTTTTGCAACTAATTGAATTTTCTCTTCAGATTTTAAACAATATTCTAATAATTTAGGAAGTTTTTTTAAGTTATTAATTTTTATTTGATAATCTTTTTTTGTTAAATCTTTTCTTAAATCAGCAAATTTTAGTGAAAGCATATATAATAATAACATTTGACCTAAAAAAGCCTTGGTGGAAGCTACACCAATTTCAGGACCGGCATGTATAGGTAAAACCCAGTCACTATTTCTTGCTATTGTACTTTCAATTACGTTCACAATTGAACAAGTATTTACTTCATTCTTTTTACATAATTCGAGCGCTGCAGCCGTATCAGCAGTCTCTCCTGATTGAGAAACGAATATATATAAATTATCTTTATTAAATCTTATATTTCTATATCTAAATTCAGATGCGACATCTGTCTCGACCGAAAGAGAAGTAAATTCCTCAAACCAATATTTTGCTACTATACAAGAATGGTACGCTGTACCACAAGCTATTAAAACTATTTTATTTATAGATTTTGGGTTTACCGGAAAATTATAAAAATTTATTTCATCTCTTGATTTGTCTATATATTCATTAATACAATTTCTTGCAGTAATTGGTTGTTCAAATATTTCTTTGGACATAAAGTCTTTGTAATCTCCTTTGTTTGCGTAATTTTTGTTCTCAGATAAAATTAAGACTTTTTTATTTATTTTTTTCTTTTTTAAATCATAAAATTCCACACTATCTTTTGTTAATATGCAAACATCTCCATCATCCAAATAAGATATTTTATTTGTCATAGATTTAAGAGCGTATGAATCTGAGCCAAGATAGTTTTCATTTTTGGAATATCCTACAGCTAAGGGACTTCCTCTTCTTGCTCCGATAATCATATTTTCAAAATCTTTAAATATAATACCTAAAGCAAAACTTCCCTTAAGTTTTGCCAATGTTTCTTGTACTGCGTCTAGTGGTTTTTTATTTTTTAATTCTTCGGTAAGTATCAGTGTTATTACTTCAGTGTCAGTTTGAGATTTAAATTTTATTCCTTTGTTCTCTAATTGAAGTTTTAAATCATTAGAGTTTTCTATAATTCCGTTATGTACAACAGATACTATTTCTGTTGAATGTGGATGGGCATTTATTTCATTTGGTACACCATGAGTTGCCCATCTAACATGGCCAATACCTAAATTACCTTCCGCGGGTGCTTTAAATAAAATTTTCTCTAATTGTTCAACTCTACCAGAACATTTTTTTTCATTGATAACATTATTTTTTAATGTTGCTAACCCCGCTGAATCATATCCTCTGTATTCTAGTTTCTTTAATGAATTAATTATATTTGATGAAACTGATTTATTGCTAGCTATACCTATAATTCCACACATTATTTTTTTCTTTTATATTTCTTAATTTCGACTTGAGTGCTCCTTGTAAGTGCTAAAGAACCTTTTTTTACGTTTTTAGTAATTACTGAACCCGCTCCTATGATAGAATTTTTATTTAATTTGACAGGTGCTATTAAAGAAGAGTTAGAGCCAACAAAAACATTATCAGAGATTGTTGTCTTGTTTTTCTTTACTCCGTCATAATTGCATGTGATTGTTCCAGCTCCAATGTTTGAATTTTTTCCTATTCTTGCATCTCCTATATATGAAAGATGATTTACTTTAGAATTTGAATTAATTTTAGAATTTTTGGTTTCTACGAAATTTCCAATTTTTGTGTTTGATTTTAAAATAGTTCCTGGCCTAATTCTTGCGTAAGGTCCTATTGTTACATTATTTTCTACTTGCGCTCCTTCTAAATGACTAAATGATTTAATTAAAACTGAATTTCCAATTTTTACATTTCGACCAATTACTACATATGGTTCTACAGTTACATTTTTGCCAAACTTTGTATCATTAGATAAAAAAATAGTTTCCGGAGCTATTAAGTTCACGCCTTTTAGCATCGCTTTATTTCTGAGCTGTTCTTGAAAAAGCCTATAAGAATTAGCTTTGTTAATTTTTGTGTTTGTATTCATTGAAATTTCTCTTTACATTAGAAAGTGTATTGAGATAACTCACAAAATATTTCTTTTTAATACTTATTAAAATGACTCAAAATTTTACAATTTTATTTGATTTAGACGGAACATTGGTTAATACAGCGCCAGATTTAATGGCTGCTCATAATCATGTAATGAGAAAATTTGGCCACGATGAAAAAAAACTTTCAGATATAAAACGTTTAGCAGGTAAAGGTGCGTGGATAATGATGCAAAGATCTTTTAAAGAAGAGATAAAAGATGAAAAAATTAAAAAAGAAATGACAAAGGAATTTATAGATTTTTATAGTAAAAATATTAATAATGGCAGTAATTTACTTCCAGGAGTATTAGAATTTTTGAAATGGGCAAAATCTAAAAATATTTCAATGGCTGTATGCACAAATAAACAAGAAAGGCTGGCTGTGGACTTATTAAAAAAATTAAATATTTCTAGTTATTTTGAATACATTGCTGGTTCAGATACATTTGATTTTAATAAACCAGATCCAAGACACCTAACTCATGTTTTAGAAATAATTCAAGGAGATATAAAAAAAACTATCATGATAGGGGATAGTGAAGTGGACTCTATATCAGCTCAGAATGCTAAAATTCCCTTTATTTTAGTTCAAGATGGATATACAGAAAAAAGTAAAGATCAAATACCACACGATATATTAATTAAAGATTTTTTAAATTTTGAAAAAATTATAGAAAAATATCTGTGATAAGCTTTTCTCTTTTGACAGCTCTTGTTACTTACTACTTTATAATGTTTATTACACCGGGTCCGAATAATGCAATGCTCACAGCATCTGGAATGAAATTTGGTTTTATGAGAACCCTTCCTCATTTAGTTGGAATACCCTCAGGGCACATCATCCAAATAAGTTTAGTATCATTAGGTTTGGGTAATCTATTTTTAAAATTTCCAGAATTACAATTCTATATGAAAATATTATGTTTTTTTTATCTTTTATATCTGGGCTGGACAATAATCGGTTCATTTAGTTTAATAAAAAAAGAAAGTGGACGACCTTTAAAACTTTACGAGGCTGCAGCTTTTCAGTTTATTAATCCAAAAGCATGGACTATAGCTATAACTGTTGTCTCTGCTTTTTTTCCTGCAGAAGAAAATTTTTTTATTGCTACAATTTTTTTGACATTAACTGCTGCATTGGTTTGTTTTCCTTCAATATGTGTTTGGGCTATTTTTGGAAATAGTTTAAGAATATTTATCAAGAATAATAAAACAAAAAAAATTATAGAGTATATTTTGGCAATTTTATTGGTTTTAACTGCATTTGTGATACTTCTAAAATAATCTTTGCTTTTATATTTGTGGTTTAATATAAAAAACTGATGCATTTTACTAAAAAAAATAGCGCGGAAAAAAGAAAAGATTTTATTAATAGTTTAAAAAAAAATAAATTACTAAGATTTCCTGGTGCATATAATCCATTATGTGCAAAACTCATTTCTGAAATTGGTTTTGATGGTGTTTATATTTCAGGCGCTGTCATGGCTAATGATTTAGGTATCCCAGATATTGGTTTAACTACGTTAAACCATGTCAGCTATCGAGCTGGCCAGGTCGCTAAAGCAACTGACTTACCGTCAATTGTTGACGCTGACACTGGATTTAAAGATTGTAAAAAAACAATCACTAAACTAGAAAATAAAGGTCTAGCAGGTTGTCACATTGAAGATCAAGTTGACGAAAAAAGATGTGGTCATTTAGATAATAAAAAGCTTATATCTCAAGAGGAAATGGTAGAAAAAATCAAGCTTGCTGTGAAAAGTAGGAAGGATAGTAATTTTCTAATCATAATAAGAACAGATGCTAACACTGTAGAAGGTTTAGATAAAACTCTAGAAAGAATTAAAGCTTACGAAGCGGCTGGAGCTGATATGATTTTTCCAGAAGCTATGAAAGATGAAAAACAATTTGAAAAAGTAAGAAAAGTTTCAAAGGTTTTTTTATTAGCAAATATGACAGAGTTTGGTAAGTCAAAGTTATTAACCAAAAAGGACTTGGAAAATTTAGGATACAATTTAGTTATATATCCTGTTACTACTCAGAGGTTGGCAATGCAAAGCGTGGAGAACGGTTTAAAATCAATATTAGATGATGGGCACCAAAACAATATTATTGATAAAATGCAGACTAGAAAAAGGTTGTATGAGCTTGTAGAATATGACAAATACAATACGCCAGATAAAAAAATTACTGATTTTTCTACTGAGGAACACGAGTAATGAACGAAGAAATAAAAAAAGGCCTTTTAGGTATAGTAGTTGATGAGACAACAGTTTCTCAAGTTGTTCCAGAATTAAGCGCTCTCACATATAGAGGTTACAAAGTTCAAGATCTTTGTGACAAATGTAGTTTTGAGGAGGTAGCTTATTTAGTCTTACACGGTGAATTGCCTAGCCAAAAACAACTAAAACAATTTGTTAAACAGGAAAGGTCAGAGAGAAAACTCTCTAAAAGTATTATTAAAAATATCAAAAGGATGCCTAAAAACGCTCATCCTATGGATGTCATACGAACATGCGTTAGTTTGATGGCTTTAGAAGACCGAGATACAAAAAGTAATTCTCCTCAAGCAAACATGAAAAAAGCAATGAGAATATTTGCAAAAACTCCTACTGCTGTGGCTGCGTTTTTTAGAACAAGAAAAGGAAAAAAAATAATTTCCCCAAATAAAAAATTATCATTTTCAGAAAATTTTTTTAATATGATGTTTAATAAAGTACCTAATAAAGAAATTGTGAGAGCTTTTGATGTATCTCTTATATTATATGCAGAACATAGTTTTAATGTTTCTACTTTTACTGCTAGGACAATTACAAGCAGCTTATCAGATCTTCATGGAGCAATAACAGGCGCCATAGCTTCATTAAAAGGACCGCTTCATGGTGGAGCTAATGAAGCAGTAATGATGATGATGAAAAAAATAGGTAAACCAGAAAAAGCAAAGAAATGGATAGAAAATGCTTTAGATAAAAAAAAGGTTGTAATGGGGTTTGGTCACAGGGTTTATAGAACGGGTGACTCTAGAGTGCCAACAATGAAACGTTACTTATTTAAAATCGCTAAATTATTAAAAAAAGAAAAATATATTAAAATTTATGAAATCTTAGAAAAAACTATGGTCGAAAGAAAAAAAATACATCCAAATGTAGATTTCCCATGTGGTCCTGCTTATTACTTAATGGGCATTGATATTGATTTTTATACACCAATATTTGTTATGTCTAGAATTACAGGTTGGTCTGCTCACATAATGGAGCAACATGCATCAAATAAATTGATAAGACCCTTGTCTAAATATAAAGGTGAAAAAGTAAGAAAAGTAATGCTTTTAAATCAAAGATAAATTAGGAAAAAGCTTCAGCCCAACTTCCTTTTGTAGAAGCTTTTGAATATTCTGTAGCTCTACCCTCAAAGAAATTCATATGTTCAACAGCGTTTAGCATTGTATCAAGCCAAGTGAGAGGGTTTGACTTTACTTTGTATATAGGGTTTAAACCTAATTGAATTAACCTTCTGTCTCCAATCCATCTTATATATTTTTTTACTTGATCAGGAGTTAGACCTTCTATTGGACCCATTTTGAATGCCAGATCAATAAAAGCATCTTCGTGATCTATTATTGTTCTGCAAGCATCATAAATTTCTTTTTTTAATTTTTCATTCCATATTTCAGGGTTCTCTTTTATAAAAGCTTTAAAAAGTCTAATCATAGAATTACAATGAAGTGTCTCGTCTCTTACAGACCAGGTAACAATTTGGCCCATGCCTTTCATTTTATTGTGTCTTGGAAAATTAAGAAGAATTGCAAAGCTTGCAAATAGTTGAAGTCCTTCTGTAAAGGCACTAAAGACTGCAACAGTTTTGGCTATGTCTGCTTTTGAGTTAACGTTAAATCCTTGCATGTAATCATATTTATCTTTCATTTCTTTGTATTTCATAAAAGCTGAATATTCTGACTCAGGCATTCCAATTGTGTCTAACAAGTGTGAGTATGCTGCGATATGTACAGTCTCCATTGCAGCGAAAGCAGTCATCATCATTAAAACTTCTGTAGGCTTAAACACTGTAGTATAGTGTCTTAAATAACAATTATTTACCTCAACATCAGCTTGCGTAAAAAATCTAAAAATTTGTGTTAATAGATTTTTTTCTTCTTGGGACAAGTTTTTCTGCCAATCTCTTACATCGTCTCCTAAAGGAACCTCCTCGGGTAACCAGTGTATTCTTTGTTGTGTCAGCCAAGCATCGTAGCACCACGGATATCTAAAGGGTTTGTAAACCGGGTTTTCTACTAATAAACCACCCTTAAAAACCTCTTTGTTTTTTTTTAAATCAATTACTGACATGATAAACACTCCTCATATTTACTATCTTCTGTACTTGATTCTTTCTTATTAGAGTAAACATTCTTTGTCACATCTGTTGATGAACCTGAATTTATATTCTCAGCTCTTTGGATAGATTTGGATCTACAATAATAGAGGCTTTTTAGACCTTTCTTCCAAGCTTGAAAATGAATTTTGTGCAATTCTTTTTTGTGAATATCTGCTGGAATAAATACATTAACAGATTGTGCTTGTGAAATATGAGGTGTTCTATCTGCGCCTAATTCTACTATCCATCTCTGGTCTATTTCAAAAGCTGTTTTGAAAGTGTCTTTTTCATCATTTGACAAGAAGTCTAGGTGTGAGACAGAGCCTTGATTTGTGGTGATACTAGACCAAATTTCATCATTATTTTTATTATATTTTTCTAAGACCTCAGCTAAATATTTATTTCTAACGTTATATGATCCCGAAAGAGTTTTGTGGGTATAGCTGTTTGCTGCAATAGGTTCTATCCCTGGAGAAGCGCCTCCACAAATTATCGATATAGAAGCTGTTGGTGCTATTGCTGTCTTGTTAGAAAATCTCTCTTTTATTCCGTATTCTTCTGCGTCAGGGCAAGAACCTCTTTCTTCTGCAAGAATTATAGAAGCTGCATCAACTTTTTCCTGAATATCTTTAAATACTTTTGTGTTCCAAACTTTACTCATCAATGAACCAAATGGAATTTTTTTCTTTTGAAAGTAGGAATGTAAACCCATAACACCTAATCCAACGCTTCTTTCTCTCATGGCAGAATATTTTGCATCTTTAAATGTATCAGGGGCCCTATTGATAAAATCTGTCATAACATTATCTAAAAATCTCATAACGTCTTCTACAAATTGTTCGTCATCTTTCCATTCATCATATTTTTCTAAGTTTAAAGATGACAAGCAACATACTGCAGTTCTTTCATTTCCTTGATTATCTATTCCGGTTGGTAAAGTAATTTCACTACATAAGTTCGAAGTTTTGACCTTTAAACCAGCAAGCTTATGATGTTGAGGTATTTGTCTATTCACAGTGTCTATATATATAATATAAGGTTCGCCTGTTTCTACTCTAGCAGTTAAAAGTCTAATCCATAAATTTCGAGCAGATAATGTTGATTGAACCGACTCATCTTTAGGGCTTCTCAAGGCCCACTGTGAATCTGTTTCAACAGCTCTCATAAAAGCATCAGAAACTAAAACGCCGTGATGTAAATTTAAAGATCTTCTATTAACATCTCCCCCGGTTGGTCTACGCATTTCTATAAATTCTTCAATCTCGGGATGGTCAATTGGCAGATAACAAGCGGCTGATCCTCTTCTTAAAGATCCTTGGCTTATAGCAAGAGTTAAAGAATCCATTACTTTTATAAAAGGAATAATACCAGATGTCTTTCCAACTTTTCCAATCTTTTCACCGATTGATCTAAGATTGCCCCAGTAACTGCCTATGCCACCACCTCTAGCTGCTAACCAAACGTTTTCGCTCCATAAATCTAATATACCTTCAAGGCTATCTCCTGCTTCATTTAAAAAACATGAAATTGGCAAACCTCTTTCTGTCCCACCATTTGACAAAACTGGTGTTGCAGGCATGAACCATAAGTTACTTATGTAATTGTAAATTCTTTGAGCATGGAGATTGTTATCAGCATATATGCTAGCTACTCTAGCAAACAAATCTTGAAATGATTCCCCTTGACCAAGATATCTGTCCTTTAATGTAGCTCTCCCAAAGTCGGTGAGATTTGAGTCTTTTGATCTGTCAATTTTTATAGTTATCCCTTTTTCATTTTGAAATAATTCGGTTTCTCCTGAAAGAGAAAAAAGATCTGGTTTTTTTGGACCATTATCCTTTAAATTTGTGCTTTCTTTTCTTGAGCCTAGGCTACCCACAGCTTTTTCTATTGCCAAAGATACGTTTTTATTCATAATATTACTTACTTTGTGACTTATTTATTAAAAAACAACTACATGTTGTGTGATTAATCTATTAATATACCACATGAGTGATAACATCAACAGAACATTATAGGAACATTAAATTATTTTGTAAAGTACTAAATTTGTTAATAAACAATTATTAATAAAATCAGGAAAAATAATGCTAATAAACCCAAACGGTTTTAGAGAATACGACGCAAGATGGTTATATAATAAAGAAATTGACCTAAAAGGAATCGAATCCTTGGGTAAGGGTCTAGGAACTCAAATTATAAATCACACTAAAAAAAATAATCCTAGAATAATCGTTGGACAAGATTATAGGTCTTATAGTGAAGAAATTAAATCTGCTCTAAAAAAAGGGTTAATTTCGACAGGATGTTATGTTGAAGATATAGGTTTATCTTTGTCACCTACTGTTTACTTCGCTCAATTTAAATTAGATTCAGACGCTATTGCAATAGTAACAGCGAGCCATAATGAAAATGGATGGACTGGTGTAAAAATGGGTATTAAAAAAGGTTTAACTCATGCTCCAGAGGAAATGTATGAATTAAAAAAAATAACTTTAGGTCAAAATTTCATTAAGGGGAATGGGAATGAGAAACAAATAAAAGGTTTTCAAAAAATATATATAAAAGACTTGATAGAAAAGAAAAAATTAAGAAAAAAAATTAGAGCAGTTGTGGCCTGTGGAAATGGAACAGCTGGTGTGTTTGCTCCAGAAGTTTTAAGAGGGATTGGATGCGAAGTGATTGAATTAGATTGTAAATTAGATTTTAGTTTTCCAAATTATAATCCTAATCCAGAAGATTTGAAAATGCTAAATGCTATTGCAAAATGTGTCAAAGAAAATAAAGCAGATATCGGTTTTGGTTTTGATGGAGATGGTGATAGAGTGGGAGTAATAGATGATCAGGGTAAAGAAATTTTTTCTGACAAAATAGGATTATTAATAGCTCGAAATCTTTCTTTGGAATTTAATAAATCTAAATTTGTTATAGATGTTAAATCAACTGGTCTTTTCTCAAAAGATAAAATGCTTTTAAAAAATAAATGTGAAACAATATATTGGAAAACAGGACATTCTCATATAAAAAGAAAAGTAAACAAAGAAAAAGCTTTGGCTGGTTTTGAAAAAAGTGGTCATTTCTTTTTTAATAAACCCCTTGGATATGGCTACGACGATGGAATTAATTCTGCTATTCAAGTTTGTCATTTATTGGATAATCAAAATAAAAATTTAAGTGAACTATTAACAGAATTACCAGTAACTTATCAAACTCCAACAATGGCTCCTTTTTGCAAAGACGAAGAAAAATATTTAGTTGTTGCAAAATTAGCAGATGAAATTAAAGAAATTAAAAATAACAAATTGAAAATTGATGGGCAGTTTATTAATGAAATACTTACCGTAAATGGAATAAGATTTTCTTTTAAAGATGGATCATGGGGTCTAATTAGAGCTTCTTCTAACAAACCTTCACTAGTAGTAGTAATAGAAAGCCCAACTTCAAATGCTAGAAAAAAAAGTATATTTACGTTTATTGATGAGCTGCTAAAAAAAACAGGAAAAGTCGGAGAATACGATCAAAAAATATAACTATATATTTAAATATCTATACAAAAAAATTGTTCCAATAACATAAAGAAAAATACCAAAAAATTTTTGTAATTTAATTTTGTCTATCTTATGGGCTGCATTAGCTCCTATTCTTGCCATAAATGTTGTTACTGGAATAAATATTAAAAATGCAGGAATATTAATAAATCCTATACTTAAGGGTAAATTTGTCTTTAGTACTGTCCCTGAAACTAAAAATCCTAGTGCTCCAAATATTGCTATAATAAAGCCAACTGCAGCAGCACTTCCTATAGCTATATTTATTGGATAGCCAAAATATCTTAAAATAGGAACGTTCATAACAGCTCCGCCTATCCCCATTGGGGCAGAAATAAATCCTGAAATAAATCCAAAGATAATCTTAGAGTAAAAACCAAATTTTTTTTTAATTTTTTTTGTTTTTTCTTGGAGAAGTAATAAATAGGTACCCAAAAAGTACACCACGATTGAAAAAAAAACTATTAAGGACTTTGTTTGCATTAAAGCAGCCAAAAACGTTCCTACTAAAACTCCGGAAATAACAAAAAAACCGTAATTTTTAATAATATTTATGTCTACAGCATTATGTTTTTTATGAGTTAGAACAGAAACTATAGAGGTTGGAATTATTATAGCAAAAGAGGTTCCCACAGCTAAATGCATTACATATTGATTATCTATATTTAAATTTTCAAAAATAAAAAAAAGAAAAGGAACAGTTATAAGTCCACCACCTATTCCAAAAAGTCCTGCAAAGAAACCTACTGGGATTGCTGTGATCAACATAATAATAATAAAAAGTAAAATATGATTAGCTAGTAAAATTTCTGTCATTAGATAGATTGATTTGATTTTTCATTATTTTGAGCGATTTCCATTATATGTTTTACTTTCTGAAAATCAGAGTCTCGTGCCATCATATTGTCACTTAAAAATTTTTTCCATTTATTTGCTCCATTTTGTCCATAATAAAGTCCTACAGTGTGTCTCATGATTTGATTTACCCTAGTTCCTTTTTGTGTTTCGTCTTTTACATACTTGACTAACTTTTCTGCAATTTCAGATCTTGAGGGGACATTCAAATTATTGAAAAATTTATTTTCTATCTCAGCTAAAAAATATGGATTTTGATAAATTGCTCTACCTATCATAACTCCATCGCATTTTTGTAGATGATCTTTTATTTGTGAACAATTGGTAATCCCTCCATTAATAATAATTTCTATATTGGGATTATTTTTTTTAATCTCATAAACCATAGAATAATTTAATTTAGGTATTTTTAAATTTTCTTTAGGAGTAAGACCTTTTAAAATTGCTTTCCTAGCATGTAAAATTATTGTTTTACTACCAGCGTCACAAATTTTTTTAATAAAATTATTTAAATATTCAAAATTTTCCGTATCATCAAACCCAATTCTTGTTTTAGCTGTTACTGGTATGCTGCAAGATTTAACCATTTCATTTATGCACTCTGCTACCAAATCTGGCTCTTTAATTAAACATGCGCCAAATTTATTTTTTTGAACTTTTTTACTTGGGCATCCAAGATTAATGTTAATTTCATCGTAACCTAGATCTTCGGCTATTTTGCATACTGTGGACAATTCTTTCTTATCAGATCCTCCGACTTGAAGTCCCAGAGGTTTTTCGATGTTGTTAAATCCTAAAATTTTATTTCTATCTCCGTAGATTGCTGATTTAGTTGCAATCATTTCTGTGTAAAGCATTACATTTTTACTTAATATACGTAAAAAATATCTTTCATGTCTATCTGTGCAATCCATCATAGGAGCAACAGAGACTTTTCTATTAATTTTCAATTATTTATTTTCTTCTGTAGGAACTTGAATTTCTTCTTTTAACTCTAAAGCTTCTTCTTTAAGTTCTAGAGGTTTTTCTTTTTTTACTTCAGGTATTTTTCTTGTTCTCTTTGAAGGAAGAATAGCCACTCCACTTTTAGATATTTGTCCTTTGTAAAGGTTTTCAAATTCATCGTTCTCTTCTACTTCAACTTCTTCTTGGCTTGCTTCCTCATCTGGTTCTTTTCTTAATCTGCTAATCGCGCTTTTTTCTAGTTCTTCTATGGAAATTTTACCGCCTCCAATCTCTCTCAGAGAAATAATTGTCTTTTTATCATTATCTTCATCTACTAACATTTGGGCTCCAGAATTTAATTGTGTTGTTCTCTCTTTAGCTAACAAAACTAAATCATATTGGTTATCTATTTGTGTTAGACAATCTTCTACTGTAATTCGTGCCATGATGCAGAGTATATATTCAAATAATTCAAATAAATCAACATTATTTTGTTAGATTTATTGGTTCTAGACTTTTCCTAATAAAAATTAAAAGAGCTAGTGAAATAAGGATATAGACTCCTGATACTAGAGCAATATCCTCTATTGAAAATCCTTTATCAATTAAAATTCCAAATATTGCTGTTCCAAATGCAGTAGAAAATACCATTAAAGCAGTGGTTAAAGCTTTGATTGAACCGATAAATTTAACTCCATAAATTTCAGCCCAAGTAGATGAGCCAAGAACATTAGCTAAACCATTAGAAATACCAACTAATCCCAAAAAGACATAAGCAGAAATTTCTTGTTGAATAAAAAAAAGAACAATCGTAGCTAAAAGTAATGGAATGTTCATTAATGGAATTAATTTTCTGCTAGTAAATTTATCAACCAATAAACCAGAAAAAAATAATGTTAAAATTGATGTAATGGAATAAACCATAAATGCTTTTGGAATTGTATATAAACTCCATACTTTTGAGTCAGATATGAAAGATTGATAAACAAAAACACCTGTAGCAATCCAAGGCATTGCTAACATATTTAAAGAAACTATATAAAATCTATAATCTTTCAATACCTCTCTTCTCTTCCAGTTTTTAATTTTTTTATTTTTAATATTTGTATCTTTATCTTTTTCTCTAGAGTCTAACTTGATAGTCTTTATTGTGTTAAAGGTTATTAAAGGTAAAAAAAGTATGATAATTAAAGCGATACCTTGCCAAACTGTTCTCCAAGAATAAAACATAAATAGATAGGTTACTAGAACAGGTAAAACAAATTCAGCCGACGATAAACCGAACCAAATAGTGCTAAGTGCTTTACCTCTTGATCTTTCAAAAAATCTTGAAATCGTTGTAGTAGACGTGTGACTCATTAAACCTTGTCCGGAAAACCTCATTAAAAATATTCCCAAGGCAAGAAAGTAAATATTATTTATGAAAGAAAAAAAAATAGATGAGAGAAATAATACTACTATTACAAAAAAAGAATAATAAATTATTTGATAATCATCAATTTTTTTACCAACCCAAATTAATGATAAGCTTGAAAAGATTGTTGCTATTGCATAAATATTTCCAAATTGTCCGTGGGTTATACCTAATTCGTTTCTAATAGGTGCGTTAAACAATCCCAAAAAAAAACTCTGTCCAAAACTGGAAAAAAATGTAAATATAAAACCGAAAACTATTACTTTTTTATTTAACGAAAGGTTTGTCATTAATGAGTTTTAAAGTTGCTTTCATTGGTTTGGGTGTAATGGGTTACCCCATGGCAGGTTATATATCAAAAGCAGGGCATGATGTAACTGTTTATAATCGCACAAAGGCAAAAGCAGAAAAATGGGTTAAAATTTATAAAGGTAAAACTGCAGATACTCCAATGGATGCTGCTAAAGATTGTGATTTTATTTTTACATGCGTTGGAAATGACAACGACCTTAGAGAAGTTGCTTTAGGAGATAAAGGTTTGTTTAAAACTGCAAAAAAAGGTACGATTTATGTCGACAATACTACTGCATCAGCGAATATTGCAAGAGAACTTTATAAAGAAGCTAAAACTAAAGGATTTGATTTCTTAGATGCGCCTATTTCTGGAGGGCAAGCTGGAGCAGAAGGTGGAATATTAACGGTAATGGTTGGTGGTGATGAAACTCCTTATAAAAAAGCTGAACCAATTATTGATTGTTACAGTAAAAAAATAAAATTACTTGGACCATCCGGAAGCGGCCAGCTTACTAAGATGGTAAATCAAATTTGTATTGCTGGTCTTGTTCAGGGGTTATCCGAAGCAATCAACTTTGGAATGAATGCAGGGCTTAATATGAATCAAGTAATCGAAGTTATATCAAAAGGAGCAGCTCAATCATGGCAAATGGAAAATAGACATAAAACAATGATCGAGGATAAATTTGATTATGGTTTTGCAGTTGACTGGATGAGAAAAGATTTAAAAATTGCCATGGATGAAGCAAAAAAAAATAATTCTCCTTTACCTATTACAAAAATAATCGATGAATATTACGCAGAAGTACAAACAATGGGTGGTCAAAGATGGGATACTTCGAGCTTGATAAAGCGATTTAGAAAATAAATTGTGTCAAAAGTAGTAAGTTATTACGAGGATTCAAAAGAAATAGAAAAAAAAATCTGGGATCTTTTATCTAATGCAGTGAGTGATAGATCCTCTGAATTTAGAACTCCAGTTTTTATTTGTGGAAACGATAAGAATTTGGATGGAAGAGTTGTTGTATTAAGAAAAGCAGATAGGCAAAATAACTTTATTCAATATCACAGCGATATAAGATCATCTAAAATAGAAAAAATTAAAAAAAATCCAAATTGTTCAATGCTATTTTACGGTAAAGAGCAGAAGATTCAGTTAAGAATAAAAGCTAGCTGCGAAGTAAATTATAATAATGATGTAACAAAACAGTCTTGGGACAAAACTGGCCATATAAGTCGAAAATGTTATCTGGTTACTAATGGTCCTGGAACTCAGTCAGATAAACCAACTTCAGGTTTAGAGGCTAAATTTAATGATTTCAGTTTTACAAAAGAGGAAAGTGAAGCAGGATATAAAAATTTTTGCGTTATTAAATGTAAGATTAAAAGTATTGAGTGGCTTTACTTAGCAGCAAAAGGTCATCGGAGAGCATTAATTGACTATTTTAAATCTAAGAAATTTACTTGGTTAGTTCCCTAGTATAAAAGAAAAACTACTTTTTGTATTTTTTATAGTTTTTAACATAAACTTCAGCATTTTCTCTAATATGCTTAATCTCATCATCAGTAACCTCTCTAATCACCTTTCCTGGACTACCTAGAACTAAAGATCTTTCTGGAATAATTTTGTTTTCTGTTACAAGAGCATTTGCTCCTATAATAGAGTGTTTGCCGATTTTTGCTTTATTAAGTATCGTGCTCCCTATGCCAATAAGACAGTCGTCTTCTATGATACATCCATGCAACATAACTAAATGTCCAACTGTAACATTTTTTCCAATTATAGTTGGGCAACCAGGGTCTGTATGAACAACGCTTCCGTCTTGAATATTAGAACCTTCACCAATTGTTATCGGCTCGACGTCTCCTCTTAGAGTTGCATTGAACCAAATGTTTGCATCTTTTTTTAAAGTCACATTACCTATTAGAACTGAATTTGGTGCAAACCAACTATCTTTGTCTAACTTTGGACTTATATTGTTGAAATCATAAATCATTATTATAATTATATTATATTATGGT
>MDTB01077507.1_pt1 | contig 36847 bp, 75 predicted proteins | sample 811161 | NCBI WGS metagenome assembly MDTB01 (sample SAMN05326650, study PRJNA326480) | marine metagenome | isolation source: seawater | place: Mediterranean Sea | collected 2009 | reverse complement strand
GTGTATGGAAAGGTGCGGCTAATATTGATGCGATCAAGGCGATGGACAGGTGGATTGAAATATGAACCTGCTCCGCGAATACATAAGAGAGCTCTTGACAGAAAAAACCATCGCGATGGGGATGTGCTTTCCGTTCGCAATTCAGAAAGCTGAGGAATGGTTCGGCGATCATTACACACCACCCGACGATCCTGAAGAAGACGGTGTTAAGCATCCAGACCTTGACAACATGGACAAATTTAAGGTCGTTCATGGAAAGGTGACTGACAAGTGGGAGAAGCCGCCAAAGCCTATCGTTCATGCGTGGGTTGAGATGGGTGACATGGTCTTCGACGATCAGACAAGGATAACAAAACCCGGCGGCATACCGAAAGATGTCTATTATGATATGTTTCAACCAGAGGTTGTCGAAGAGTTTACTGCTGAGCAAGCAATGAATAAATGTATCATGTCAGGCTACGAAGGTCCCTGGAATGAAGAGCTTAAAGACGTAATGCAGAAACGAGATGCGGAGATATAATGTATGAGTATAGAGCGTACGTCAGAAAAGTCTACGATGGTGACACTATTACTGTTGATATTGACCTTGGTTTTGATGTTGTACTTAAAGGTCAAAAAATACGCCTCCTCAAAATAGACGCTCCTGAAGTCCGCGGAAAAGAGCGTCCAGAGGGCTTGAAATCAAGAGATGCCCTAAGATGTAAAATAGGTAGCAAGTGGATAAAATTAAAAACGCATAAAGATAAGAAGGGAAAGTACGGCCGGTGGCTTGGAGAGATTTGGTTTGATGATGAATGCATCAATGACTGGCTAATTACAGAGGGATATGCAGAGGTGTATAAAAAATGAAAGTTAGAATTAATGGTATACCGATTGACATTGAGCTAGCCAATACGTTTGAGTCACGCCAACGAGGGCTGATGAACAGAGATGCCTTACCTCATGATGCCGGGATGTTGTTCGCGTTCCCTGATTGTTCTCAGCGCAATTTCTGGATGAGAAACACCTACATCCCGCTGTCGATTGCGTACATAAGCGAAGACAATGAAATATTAAACATAGAGAATATGTACCCCTTTGATGAGCGACACACTCCATCTGCGGGACCCGCGAAGTATGCTTTAGAAATGAATCAGGGATGGTTTGAAAATAACGGGATATCTGTTGGGGATTTAGTGGAAGGGTTGACCGAGTTCGTTATACTTGAGAAATTAAGAAGGCGAGGAGTGTTATTGAATGGGTGATAAGTTCGATTTAGGCAATTCAAACTTTTATTATGGGGAGTTAATCGGTCCGATTATAGACAAGGTCATGACCGCGCTTCCCATCGGCTCGTATGACGGTCGCGAGATTGAATTTGCTGGAGATTATGACTGGACTTATCCCATAGATCCAAAAGTTGTTGACACCTTTTGGGAGGGGCGCGCCCCGTACTTTGATGTCGAGGGCATAATAGAGCCTGTAGAGTTTGAGCCTGAGCATGCTGGTTGGGATATTAACGCTCATGCTGGAGAAGGCATAGCAGAAAATGCATCAGTGGAGATTGCTATAAGCATCCGCCCTGGACTAGAATTGACCCAAGATTTACGGGACCGTCTTAGATCTGAATTAACGAATGTTGTACCACATGAAATCCACCACCTTACTCAAGCAGGTAATCCATTCCAGAGACCTAATTGTCCAGCCACTCCTCCAGCAAAAGGCAAAAGCTATTATGAATATTTCACTTCTGCTTGTGAGATACCTGCATTTTTAATAGGTTTTCGCAGTGAATCAGCTCACAGGGGAGAGCAGGTTGATTCACTAATGTCAGATTACTTAAAGAACTATGTTGATGTTGGTAGGATTTCCAACGATCAAGCAGAAGATATTAAGGCATCGTGGCTTGAACATGATTTATGGACGGATGAGATGAAATTATCAGAGCACCTCTTGGTAGAGAAATCGCTAACTGGAAACAGTCTAGAACGAGTAGCAACACATGTCGCAGACAAAGCGATAGAGTGGTTAAAGGATGAAGGTATTAGAAGTGGCTTCGCTGAACATGGAAAGATTGAATTTAAGATAGACGTTGAGCTGCCTGAAACGATGCTGTGGTTGCGAGATGTATATATCAGGTTATTTCCTGATAATGACTTTAATTCAACTGCGGCTTACGAGTTTACACTTGACGCAGACGATGCACAGCGACAAGACTCTGATATGGTCTTAAATCTTTATATGCCCCAAGACTATACCGACGATGAGCTTGAAAGGCTCCACGTTGAAATAGAGTCGGATGCAAGACATGAATTAGAGCACTCTGGTCAGCTTACATCTGTGTTAATGGACGTTCAGAAAAAGATGCCTGATGGTGAAATTTGGAAAAGCTTACAAGCGGCAGAAGACTATTACACCAGCGAGGCAGAAGTGCCTGCGCATGTTGCTGCTTTGGTAATGAAATCAAAACGTAGAGACACTCATGGCGCAGACGAAGTTGATAGAGAGTTGAACAATATCTATCATACAGGATTAAGCAATGGGTACTCTGAAGAAGAGCTATCGCCATTAATGAATCAAATGAGAGACGTGTGGCAGTATTATCTAATGTCACGTTGGCCAGAACAAGATTGGCCAATCGAATTTAGGCCGGAAGAAAACGATTAATCTAGGCTTTCTCGAATTTCTCTTCGCGTTTCATCTGTGATTTCATGTGTATAAACAATCGAGGGTAAAGGTTGGGCTGAGCCATTAAACCCTTCTACTGCGATAGCTACAACAATCGCAACAAGGTTTCCGTCGTTATCATAGACACCTGATCCAGAGTACCCGAACCACACAAAGCCCTGAAGCAATATTGAGTTGTATCGCTCGTTTGATCCAGAGACATATGCACGGGTTGTTAGAAGCCTATAATCTGCTGGATAACCCGTATATATAACTTGTTCACCAACACTCATTCCGTCGTGGTTCGATAATCTAGATGGCGTTCTTGTTTGTAGCTTTGGAATTCGTAAAACCGCTATATCTTGTGTTGTAGACTTCCAAACAACTTGTCCAACGACTCGTTCATTTTCTGACGAAATATAAAAGATTTCATCTCTGTCAATGACATGTCTCGCAGTAATAACGTAATGTTGCCCATCGATTATGATGTAAGTACCAGAGCCATGGCCGCCCTGTAATCCTTCAACTTTCACAGCGCTTCTTCTACTAGCACGTTGAGATGATGAGAACCATCCGACATCTTCAATAAGCGACGGTGTATTACTGGTATTGGGAGACGCGTCCGCTTTATCAGCAAATACAATGCCAATCAGCGCCAGCCCGAAGACTGCAATCAGGGAGTAAATTGATAGTTTTATAAAAAGTTTCACGATGTTTTCCTCTATCATTTAACTATCACCTCAAGCAGCATATTTACTAAAAGTGGTGAACTCGCATGTATGTCCATTGTGGAGAGATCTTGAAACCAATTTTTGTTGAAAATTCTAAGATTCCGGTTATTCTTTCCAGAGTTTCGCCAATAAATATTCATGCAATAAGCTTAGTCTTCTTCGTATTCTGTAGGGGGGAGATGAGTGAAACCACTCGAAGACACGAGACGATTCATTTCCGTCAGTGGCTTGAACTCTTGATTGTGGGGTTCGCCATTCTGTACGTTGGGTCTTGGGCTTGGTTACGATTTATTAGAGGTTATGATGGGGAGACTGCGTATCGCATGATCCCATTTGAGCAAGAAGCGTATGATAATCAGGATGATATTGATTATCTTCAAAAGAGGCGTATATTTGCTTGGGCCAAATACTTTAAACGTAATCGAGGTCAAGATGACGAGTCCAGACGCACATGACCTTGTAGTCAGTTTAGAAACAGGTGAAGTGGGAGTTGTCATCACAATGGTGACGCAAGGTTGGTGGCGTGTAAGCTTTCCTTCTGGCATTCAGATCATTGAAGAGGAAGACATAGAGGTTCTTGAGAGCGGAAACCAAAAGCGCTGGCTAATCGATAATAACGAGAAGCAACAGGGATAAACATTCTTGTGGTGCCTGTTAAGATTAAATACCAATTTCAAGAAAGAGGTAATACCCAATGAAGAATTTAAAGGTCGGAACAAGAGTGTATCATTTTCTCAATATGGCGAAGCTCGGCACCATTGTTTCTTTTAAGAGAGACACAAAAAACCAGGTGTGGTTGACAGAGGGTTCGCCATCAGCAACTGTCATGGCGGTAGTCGAATTTGATGATGGAACAACTGCTGCAATGCGCCCTGGAGACCTTTTTCGCGCTGACCAGTAGCGTGTAAAAAATGTTCCCCACTATTAATATAATAGCATAATGCGGGTTAGATTGGGCGAAGGTGAGAATTCTCGAGAAGCAACCTTCTCTGAGAATATAGTCTGGAGTGCTGTTATATTATACGCCGCATTCGCCATAACCATAGCATCTGTGTGCGCCGGCTCGGCAGGTAGCATGGCTGATATAGCTCGGCGCTTAAGGAAAAAACGTGAAAGTTGCCGCCGCCGCACCAGGTGATATTCTAATATCCAGAGGGTTGGTCCCAAAACCTTATACCAGAAACCTAAGTGAAGAAGAGCTACACGCGTGCCAACAGGCTGGTTTTATACCAGGATTTTTAATGCCAACATGGATCGGCCGCGCTGACTCTAATTCATCCTGGGAACAGGCTCATCCGTTGTTTTACGTTGGGCCCGTCTGGCTTGACGAGAGCGTTGGTGGACTCAGGAAGCATCACGTGTTTTTATTTGAAGGGCGGAGGATCGCTCTTTCTGGATATGATTTTCGACATCTTGAGCCTCACTCAGTTGTGTAAAAGACAGGACTCTTTATTATACTTGTAGCATAGGGATATAGCTCAATCAGGTTAGAGCATCGCTCTCATAAAGCGCAGGTTCTGGGTTCGAGTCCCAGTATCCCTACCATTTTTAGGCACAGGCACAAGATGATTCGACTTTCAATGAAGCTTCCTCAAAAATTAGCGATTGCTGTTTCTGGTGGCTCTGACTCTATGGCTGCGCTTAGTTTTCTTTCAAAGAAGAAAGATCTGACAGTGCTACATTTTAATCACGGCACAGAACATGCAGACAAAGCTGAGAAAGTTGTGTTAAAGTACTGCTCTGAAAATAATATCAAGTGTACACATGGCAGACTAAGCGTAGCTCCACCATCTGGCGTTTCTCGTGAAGACTTCTGGCGCCGCGCTCGGTATCGTTTCTTTGAGCAGAATTCTGGTAGTCTGCCAGTCGTTACGTGCCACCACCTTGATGATGTGGTTGAGACGTGGCTGTTCACTTCGCTACATGGAGATCCTATGCTTATTCCAAGTAAGCGCGGAAGGTATCTGAGACCCTTTCTGATCACAAGAAAGACTGTACTGGAAGACTGGTGTGAAGACAAAGATATTCCAAGCGTTTATGACCCGAGTAATAGCGATTTAAGCTTTATGAGAAATTACATTCGTCATGAAATTGTCCCAAAAGCTCTTAGAGTGAATCCGGGTCTCCCAAAAGTTCTTAAGAAGAAAATCATTAATAACCCTGTAATCTTTGATGAAGCTTTTTAAGATGTAATTCTTGGAGGAAATATGAAAGGCTCAAAGCCCCAGAGACAAAACCAGCACGTACGTCGCTTAATGTCAAAAATTAAGCGTTTTGAAAAAGCTGGCAAAAACACAACAAAACTTCAGCGCGAGTTAGATTATTGCACAGGTGATGCAAAGCGACCAGATTTCAAAACAGGACGTGATGCTGATCCTCGTCTGAAAAAGAAATATACTTCATAATTTTTTTGCTGAGCTATGATAGCCCAGTGATTGGGCTGATAGCTCAACGGGTAGAGCAACGGACTTTTAATCCGTAGGTTCTGGGTTCGAGTCCCAGTTGGCCCACCATTTTTTAAGGATTTACTTATGTGGATTTGTTTTACAATCTTTTGTATCATTGTTGCATACGGGATTTTTGTTGATTGATATAGGTTCAAACGCTGGGGGGTGGCGGAATTGGCAGACGCACCCGGCTGTTTCCCGGGCATCGCAGTATAAGGAGAGTATTGGGTATCCCACGCCTTCCACTGCGATATGGAGGTTCGAACCCTTCCCCTCCAGCCAATTTAATTTACCGCGAGTGAGGCAAAGCGGTTTTAAGTGCCTCAATATTCACGCACTAGGAGTTAATAATGAGCAGTGAAGTAGTAAACGGAAGCGTAGTGAGTGTCCACTACAGAGGCACGCTAAATGATGAAACTGAGTTTGACAGCTCTTATGATAGGGGAGAGCCAATTAGCGTAGCAATTGGTACTGGACAAGTGCTTCCTGGATTTGAGAATGCTCTAATGGGAATGCAGGTCGGCGAGAAGAAGGAATTTTCTTTGACTTCTAATGAGGCTTACGGTCCTGTCGATCCGCAAGTGATTCAACCTGTCCCAACAGACAATTTTCCTCCAGGTTTTGAATTTGTTGAAGGAGCCATGGTACAAGGTACTGGTCCTGATGGTCGTCCAGTTATTGCGACCGTTCAAGAAATTAACGGCGATGTTGTAATGCTTGACTTTAATCATCCGATGGCTGGTAAGGACTTGACTTTTGCGATTGAAGTGATGGGAATAGAACAGCAGTAGTGTTCGCGGGAATAGCTCAGTGGTAGAGCATCACGTTGCCAACGTGGGGGTCGCGGGTTCAAATCCCGTTTCCCGCTCCACTATTCACTGCATGCTTGGGTAGATTCTCTTAACAACACTTTCGCAAATGTGATGTAACTTTCCGTTATCTGTCATTATTAGAAAGTCAAACGAGATCCACCCTCCTTCTCCAAAATTTTCTGCCTTAAATACATCGACTACAATTGCAAACGTTGCGGTTTCATGAAACCTTGGCTTCAATTCGATGAGGTCTCCGATCTTCATTGGGGAGTCGATCATAACATAACATAAGTATATTGCCCCTTAGCTCAGTTGGTAGAGCAAATGACTGTTAATCATTGGGTCCGCGGTTCGAGCCCGCGAGGGGCAGCCATATAAACCTGAATTAATGTCTAATTTTACGTGAACAGTCTTGCGAACTAATGTATTATTTATATACTGGCAAAAGGCCGAAGGAGGTAGCAATGCTATCGAAAATTGTTAGAAGTATGATGATCATTGGGTTTTTAGCTGTCCCACTGGCAGCTGATGCGCACCCCCGTAACAAAGCTGCAAAGACAGGTGTGACTGTTAGTAGCGGCCCCGTAACGGTTAGTTGGTCATGGGTTGCGGGACACCGCACTCCAAGCGGTTGGGTTAGAGGACACTGGGTACATCCACGTTATGGGAAGTCTTTTCGTCCTCAGCGTCATGTACACCACCGCAACAGCCATGCTCATGCTCATAGAGTTTGGGTCCCCGGGCATTATCGATCCAGCCCACATGGCAGAGTCTGGGTATCAGGTCATTGGGTTAGAAGGTGAGCACTGTAAGACGAAGCTAATAAATGGATTTATAAATTAGGACATGTGAAAACCCTAACTAGCAGTAGGACCCCTGGGACCTCGGTAAGTAACAGATTTATTAACTAAAGCAGGATTCGAAAGAATCCTGCTTTTTTATTGTACACCTTTGGATTTGTGAATATACTATGCCGTCTTGGGTTCCTAAGGTCCCAAGAAAGCGTAATCGAGGAGGAAATATTATGCGAAATTTTGTGTTAGCCGCAGCTGCGGTATTCACCCTAAGCCTTGTCGCTTGTGGTGACAAGGATGAGGATACTGGCGATACTGCCAGCGAAGAAGCAGTAGAGGATACTTCTGCGGAGGAGGCTAGCGATGAGTAAGATTCTTTCAAACCGTTGGCTCCAAGGCGGGATCGCCATTGCTGCAATCGTAATTGGGTTTTTTGCATATAACGGCTTCTCAACAGATGTTACAGAAGCTAGCGAAACAGAAGCTTCTACACAGGAAGTATCTGCTTCAAATGCAGAAAATACCGAGACCACTACTACCACAGCCACCACGACTGAGACCATTAACAACGAAGTCGAAAACGCTGTAAACACTAACAGTGAGTCCGATACTATAAATACAGCTACTGACGAGACTACAAAGTAGAACCGCAGTTAGCGAGCCGCAGGGAGGCATTGGCAGAACAGGTGCCTCACACTCACACATACACAGGAGAAAAAAATGGGTGATTCAAGAAACGGTTACGAGCTCCGTACAGATCTGCTCGGAATGGCTATTGGCATTGTTGCTGATAGAGTCAACCGAAAGGTTGAGAACGAACACTTCAAGCCTGAGGGGACCCGGCAATCGGTCATTCCCTACACGACTGAAGAGATTATCGTAGAAGCTGAAAAGCTTTATGCGTTCGTTCAAAAGAAGTAGTACAAGCTTCTTTAAGTAGAATCGAGAGGGAGAGTAAACGCTCTCCCTCTCTTTTATTATAGTGAACTTTTTTGGTTCCGAAGCTATAATAATACACAATACGCGCCCGTAGCTCAGCTGGATAGAGCATCGGCCTTCTAAGCCGAGGGTCATAGGTTCGAATCCTATCGGGCGTGCCACATTCACAGGAGACATTAATGAATTTTTTAAGTAGTCCAGGTCTAAGTCTTGCCTGCGCAATATTCAACGCTGCTTTCGCAGCAATATCATTTTCAAATGGAAGTATCGCTTGGGCGGTTCTCGGTGTGATTCTTTCTGGGTTTTGTTTTAACAACTATCTAAGATCGCGGTGAGCTATGATCAGAAGCTTATTAATCGTTCTAGCAACCCTCGCGTGCACACAAGATGTGTCAATTATGAAAAGAGCAGATGACGATCAGGAAGATCAGTCACCAGCTACAGATACTTCCACTGACGGTCTAACCAACAATGATACCGTTGAAGAAGAAACAGACACCCAAGCAGAAGATACAGACAGCGAAATATCTGAGCTGACTGCTGCATTTGCAAAGCTTCACTTTAGGCAGGTCGCATGCCAAGCTTGCCTTGGGGTATCAAGTGAGATTCAGATAGCAGCAGAATTCAGGGCTCATTATCCAACTGGGGGAGACTACACTGCTCATCTTCCAGACGTCGGTACATGCACGACGAACATATACGAAACTTCTGTAGGTGTTACGTCTTTAGCAGCAACGCAACAAGCTTACTTTAATGATATTCCACTTTACCCTTCCGGACAAGGGGTATGGCTTAACTCAAATTTACTAGAGCACCAATATCAAAGGAATACAGTGTATACGGTTTCGAGTGAGCACGGAGTTGTTACTGATGCATTTACGACTCTTGAAGGGTTTGACTCTATTGAACCTTACACACTTTTATGGGTGGACCCATCATACGCTTATGAAGCCGTTGTAAGCAAGTCAGGTACAACATTTACTTGGTCTCCCGTCGTGCCAGATAGTCAATTCGAAGTCATAGTAGCAGTTTATAGCTCGGATGGTTCGACATTTCTTGGAGCTGTAAGCTGTATGGAAAATGATATGGGATATATGACGATCCCAGGTTCTTACATTCAGCCGTATCCTGCTTATTCAATCACTGCTGTACACTTCATTAGACATCGCCAAGGGCTCGTGCAGTCACCTGATTTGGGCGGTATGGTGCAAACACATATGATGTGGGAAGTGATTGGTACAGGACATGTGGAGTAGCGATCAATGAAATATACCAATCTTTTATTGGCTACATTTTGCCTACTCGGTGTCGTAGACCAGATTCATGGTGATACAGTCCGTGCAGAAGTCACCGATTCAGAAGGTAACACTGAGCTTGTTGGGTTGCCGACGTGGCTGTTCCCTTGCAAAATTTCAGAGGGTGATATGTTTTATTTTACTAGATCAGACGGAGTGCTTGAATTAAGATGTGGCGAACCTCAAGAATAGGAAGTCGTAATGGCAAAAAATGAATTTATAGTGTTTGTCGGCCCGATGTTTGGTGGAAAGACCACCAAGCTTTTAAGTGCAGTGGATAGATACCATTACCAAAAGAGAGAAATATTTGCTTTCAAGCCGTTAATCGATCAGAGGTATGCGAAAGAAAAGATTGTAACACACTGGGGTGGGAAGCTTCAAGCGAACCTTATTCCTGATGCTAACGGGATATGGGAGTTTTTTGCAAGTACATCGGTGACGCCTCGAGATGAACCAGTTGTTGCAGTTGATGAAGCGTTTATGCTAAGAGATGCCGGTGTGGTCTTACCTGAGCTCTTTAAGCAAGGCGCGACAGTTATTGTGTCCACACTTCAGATTTCTTCTGACGGTAACCCGTATCCGGAAGTTGCCAAGTTTATGCCGTACGCGACAAAAGTAGAAGTATGTCCAGCTGTATGCACGATTTGTGGCGCCGATGCCCATTACACAGAGAAGGTCGGTGGTCGACCTGATCACGGTATTGAAGTAGGTGGTGCCGAGATGTATCAACCCAGATGCTTTAGCCATTTTTCATATTACGGGAGAGTATAGAGAGTGTTTCCAACAAAGATTTTACATGATGAACCGAAAGTAGGAATTTTAGCTGGTAATTTTGATGTGATTCATCCAGGCTATATTAAGATGTTTCAAGACGCGAAATACGTTTGTGACAAGCTGGTGGTTGCTATTCACATCGACCCAACAGTAGAGCGCCCCCAAAAGATGAAACCTATCTTGAGCCACATGGAGCGCGCCGATATTTTACTTGCTATTCGGTTTATCGATGAAGTTACATTTTACAACACAGAAGAAGATCTGGTAAAGGTTCTCGAAAGAGTAGACCCAGATATCAGGGTCTTGGGCTCTGACTATAAGGGGAAACCCTTTACTGGCGATCATCTAGATATCGAGATCTATTACCACGACAGAAACCACGACTGGTCAACGACAAGATTCAAAAATGAAATCGCAGAACAAGTCATCAAGCAGCGCTCCGGTGAACAGTAAAAAGCAAGAAAACCTTGCAATTTTTATCGCTTTAAATCTTGCAGATTTTTGTACGACTGCTTGTATAATCGCTGAGGGCGGAATTGAAGTAATGCCTGTTGCTGCAAATTTTATAGAGTGGCGAGGTATTTCGGGACTGTTCTTTCATAAGTTATTCGTAGCATCAGCGCTTGGGTGGTTGTGCAGAGGGTTTAGTCAGCGTTTGTGGGATCTATTGAACGGTGCATTTTCAGTCATTGTCGCGTGGAACTCTATCCAGCTATTCTCTTATGTCGTGCTCGGCGGCGTGGTGGGTTAATCTAGTCGATACCAAGCTGAAGAACCATCAGAGATCAATCGCCTCCAGGCTGCTGGCGTTGAAATCGAAATAGAAGTATCAACACCATCTATCGTGTCTGATCCTGAAGGGTCACGCTGGATTGTAATAGCATTAACATCAGAATAGCCTGCTGCATCTTTAACTGTTATAACCATTCCAGGATTACTGGCAGCGCTCGGTAATGTTAACGTGATTGCGCTATCGATACCACCCTGAGCCTGAGGTCTTGTATTGATAATGATCACGCAATCAGTATCTGCTATTGCATACGTTGTACCCGGGTCGTTGGCTGCATTGATATTCAACACAGACAAAGCGAGAGATCCCATTATGCTGAGAGTCGATGTCGGTGTAGAGTCGTTGATCCCAACCTTATTGACGCTTCCATCAACAAACAACATGTGTGTGTTGTTATCTGACTCTACTCGGAAGTCGACTAAAGAGTCTGAACTTTGGTTTACGACAACCTCGGAAACGGCGCCATCTATACGCAAAGCTTCGCGAGTGTTACCTTGGTCATTTACCTTGAAGACAATGTGCTTGTTAATAAACTGGTTGTGAATGAGCAGATTGTTAGAAGTGTTAATGCCTACCTTCGCGCGGTCAGCGTCGCCTTCTTGAAATTGGATAAAGCACTCGTCACCATCAGCTGCAGCGTTAATAGTCAATAGCTCAGCTGGTGCAGTGGCTCCTATCCCGACCTTATTTGTACCAGCATCGACATGTAATACGACGCTTCCATTATCTGCCATGATTTGCGTATCACGATTTTCGTTTGCATTATTTATTAGTATCTTCGATGATGAATTATCATACTTGAGAAATGATCCACCTCCTGCCACTAAATTAAATGTATCCGCAGATGGAAAATCCAGATATGTGTTACTGTCTCCAAGATGCTGTAACCTTTGAGATATAGCAATGTCTGCAGTATGTGAGGAATTATCAATACCCACTACGAAAGTCCCGGCACCCATACTGTCCACGCCGTCAGGCCCAAAGCCGAAACGACCGTCAGCTCGTGCTCGGAAAAGAATGTCGCCATCACCATCCTCCATTTCTAGAAGACGGCTTCCCGAACCGTTGCCGTCTGTAGACAGTTTTAGAACATGACCAGCTGAGGCCTGGTCATTGTCGATTGTGGCTACGTACGTATTGGATACATTGGCATATGCATGAAACGTTGTGGCGGGAGAAGCTGTTCCAACACCAAGGCCTGTTGCATCGAGAACCACTTTTTCTGATCCTGCGATATCAAACCTTATCTTGTCTTCATCCGCTGATTCTTCTACCTGGATTTTTGTATCACCATCAGCATCTTTCAACGTATTAACTATAAGAGTGCTTTCATCGACATCATCACCAGTGATTGAGTCGTCTTTAATTTGTCCACCGCGTATTTCTGTTGGCATATTTATTCTCCTGAAAAAGTGGCTGCTTGGTCTTATAATCTAACCACTTGGATAAATATAAACATAGGAGTGTTTTATGGGCGCACTTGGCGGACACATGGCTCATCTTCATGAGTCTTTAGAGCTTACATTTGATGAGCTGAAATCTATCTTGTCTCAAGCAGCAAATGCAGAGCTAACGGATGTCACCGAAAAGGTTGATGGACAAAATTTGTTTTTAACTGTTGATGAGACGGGAGCAATTCGAACAGCTCGAAATGGTGGAGACTTAAGGACGGGTGGTATGACACCAGAAGCCTTCGCAGCCAAGTGGGCTGGTCACCCTGCAGAAACAGCATTCACAAATGGGTTTAAGGCCATCGAAGCGGCAGTTGCCCAGCTTCCACAAGAAGAAGTACAAGACTTATTTGCTGGCGGAAAGCGCTATGTCAATATGGAGATAATGTACCCAGGAAATCCGAACCTTATTATTTATGATGGAGCGAACGTTGTACTGCACAACTTTCAAACTTTTGATGACGTTGGAGAGCCGGTCGATGATCCTGAAGCAAGAGATGCATTTAGTCAACTTTCCGGATTACTTGACCAAGCTGTTGCAGATGTTGATGAAGAGACTTGGACGATTAATGGTCCCAAGCCTGTCGAGCTCCAGCGCCTTGCAGACGGGACATCTCTTGATAAGGTTCTTGCCGCAATCGACGGTATCGCATCTCCAGTTGGCACCTCCGCGACAATTGGCGAGCTTGCAGAAGTTGGGCTGAGGTCACAACTCGAGGCAGCTGATATTCCAGAAGACAAGATCCAAGATGCATTGGACTCTGCTTTAGACCGTGAAGGAAAGAAGAAGGTTACAGCAATCAAGAAGGGACTCTCAAAAGAACAGCAGAAGCTTGTTTCATCTGTTGCTACAAAAGCAAATGCCTATAAGGCTATAGCGAAAGAGCTACGACCACTTGAGCTAGCTATCAATGAGTTTGCTATTGATGTACTCACTGGCATGCAGAGCTTTTTTATTGCAACAGAAAATCAAGAGGGCGAAATCGCTCGTCAACGCCAGGAATTATCTGATGCGATTAATCATCTTGAAGGCCTACGAGGCGGAAATGAGAAGATAGGTGAGCTTGTAGACAAACAACTTGAAAAGCTTGGTGATGTCGAACGTGTTGCTTCTACTATGGAAGGTATCGTTTTTGAGTATCCTCCCGGGTCAGGTCAATTAAAGAAATTAACAGGGACTTTTGCAATGGCGAACCAATTAGTTGGGAAGAGTAGACGCGAAGGAGCTCGAGCACAGCCTGAGGCTCAACAAGAGATGTATCTGCGGAAATATATACGAGACATGCTTTACGAAGCAATTCTAGATGAGCAGGCAGAAATAAATGAATCAATGGAGCCTAGAATTGGGTTGATTCCAGTATCAGGAAAACCATATCACGCAGGCCACCACTACCTCGTCCAGCGCGCCGCAGCTGAGAATGATGAAGTGATTCTGTTTGTGTCAACTTCTGATAGGGTCAAGAAAAATGAGTTTCCTATTTACGGAGTTGATATGCAGCGAGTATGGCAGGAGGAGCTTGAAGGTATTATGCCACCAAATGTGAGAGTGGAATACGGCGGGTCACCAGTCAGGAAAGTGTATGAAACTATCGGTGCTGCATGCGATATAGACGGAGTCCAGGACACGTATGTTGTATATTCTGACCCAACTGATACAGCACAGAATTATTCTCAATCACAAAGAGACAAATACATGCAACCACTTTGCGATAAGGGCCAAGTTATATTCGCCGCAGAAGAAAACCCTGAAGCTTTTACCAGGGGATCTGGATCTCCAAATGTTAGCGGTACAAAAATGCGTGAAGCATTAGGGGAAAACAAATTTGAGCAATTTGCTTCTGGTATGCCCCAAGGTGTCAATGCACAAAACATCTGGAATATCCTTAAGAAAGTAAACGAAAGCAAATCACGGTTTTCACTAAAGCACGCAGTCTTCGGTGGCACATTTTGATGTAATCCTCTCCATGACTTGATATAATCAAATATGGTTGAGGCTCCGTGGTGGAATTGGTATACACACGAGACTTAAAATCTCGCGCCTGATTAGGCTTGCGGGTTCGAGTCCCGCCGGAGCTACCACTTACTAAAGAGAGAGAAATGTTCAAGACAGCGCTATCATTTGATGATGTTTTGTTGCGGCCGCTTTATTCAGACATCGTTACCCGCGACGATGTTGATTTGTCTGTGAAGCTTGATGATTTAATGACAATGAACCTCCCGGTTTTTGGCGCGCCTATGGATACAATCATGTCTCCAGAAATGGCGATCGCCCTAGACAGCGCGGGCGCAATTGGGATCGCACATCGGTACTGTACAGTTAAAGAGCAGTCGAAGATGGTTTCAGCAGCTACAGCAACTGGAGCAACCGTATTTGCGGCAGTAGGAGTTACCGGTGACTATATGGATAGAATCTTTTCTCTAGTTGCGTCTAATTGCTCTGGCATTTGTATAGATGTTGCGCATGGTCATAACGCAAATGTTATTGGTGCCGTTAAGAGAATTCGTGATTCTTATCCACGTCTTCATATTATGGCTGGTAATGTCGCGACACCTGATGGTTTCTTGGCACTTGAAGCAGCAGGAGCAGATAGCATCAGAGTTGGGATTGGAGGGGGCTCTATATGCTCTACAAGGATCCAAACAGGTCACGGCATCCCTACATTCCAAAGTGTGCTAGAGTGTGCTCAGAGCGGCGGTGATGCGCTGTTGATAGCAGATGGGGGTATAAAGAACAGTGGGGATATGGTAAAGGCCCTAGCAGCGGGAGCAGATGCAGTCATGGTTGGCCGTATGCTATCAGGAACAACAGAGTCTCCTGGTGAACTTATTCATGATCCTCCAAACCCACCACGAAAAGTGTATCGCGGCATGGCTAGTGTCGAAGCGCAGTTTGCATGGAGAGGTAGGAGCTCTTCAAACGAAGGTGTCTCTAGAACAGTACCACTGCGAGGCCCCGTGAGGGAAGTCTTGAACGAAATTAGCAGGGGATTACGAAGTGGGCTATCTTATTCTGGCGCAAGAAATATAATGCAGCTACAGTCTAAGGCAGAGTTTATTGTACAGACGGCCTCGGGTATGAGGGAGAGCTCTACGCATATTGATAGTTAGTGAATAGTTCTTGTTTTGCTTCATATTTAGAAAAGAGAAGCGAGGTAGAATCATGGCCACAACTGTTGAAAAAGCGCAGCTGAAAATCTTAATACAAGAGACAGTTACGTTGAATGGTACAGAGAAGGGCGGAAAACAGACCCATACGATTAATTCCATTAAGCACGTGGATGAGCGTATTCTGTCAGTACCAACTTATGAAACTGCAATTCTTCACCTTAGCGGTGCGTCTGGCGCGGGAACATACCAGACTAGCAAAGTGAAGTATATCCGTATGACCAACTTAGATGACAGTAATTTTGTGAGATTGTCATTTATTTCTGGGAGTGACGGCAGCAGGTTCGATGTTAAACTAGACCCCAAGAGGAGCATGGTTTTTACAAATGCATCTATATCAGGAACATCAGCAGGTGTATCTTTCGGAGAGTTTGCAAACTTCACGAAAGTCAATGCAACGTCCGACACGTCATCATGTGATGTGTCGTTGTTTGTCGCAACAACATAGACACCTTTTAACTTTTCACGGCGATGGATTCAAGCGCATGATTCTGTGCGCTAGTTTCTTGAATTCGGGCTCCGCGAGTGGTTTCACCACGTCGCGATCAATAACCTTAGGTGAAAATCTAATGATAGAGTAACCGTTTCCTATAGGAGAGACTTCACTATGACTGAAATTGAATTGACCATTAAGGCACTTGAGGAGGGCATCTTACCCGCTTTTAGCGGTAATGAGATCGAGAAGCTCCTTGAGACATGCGACCCAGACCAAGCCAGGAAAATGAAGCGAAAGTTTCGAAAGCTTTGGAGAAAAGAGTTGAAGAAACGAATGAAGGGTCTTTCTCCTCTAAAACAACAAGAGGTACGAGATGATTTCAAACATCCAGCGGCGCGCAGACGAATAGTTAGACAAAATCTGATGTCAGACTGATACTAAACCACATATTTAGTATATAATCTGAAGCAGGGTACGGTTATGCCATGGGTGCGTGATGATAAATGTGTTTACAAGAAGAAGTCTGACGGCTCCCGCGGGGAGAAGAAGGGCTGCTCCGACACAGTCACAAAGGCGAAAAAATATATGAAAAGACTCTACGCCCTTGGCGAAATTGACGAAGCTGAAGAAGCAGAATTATTAACGTTCGAGACTGATGATATGGTTTTCGGTGGCGGCGGCGATCCAGAAGCAGAAGAAGGTGATGAGGGTGAGCTGGAAGAAGCGTTGATCAGGGAGTGGGTTCGCTACCGGCTGCTTCTAGAACAAGAGCAAGCTGATACTCCTATTCCCACCGAGGTAACCACCGAGAATATTGGTGAGTTTCTTAAAAACATCAGTACGAATAAGAGTGACAGCGTGTCAGCGAAGAAGGCTGAGATGTCAGGTGAGAAACTAAAGGCTGCACTTATAGAAGATCCTACTCTAGCCCAGTCGCTTCAAGCATCTGCTACCAGCCAGAAACAACGAAAAATAGCTTTCCAATTTATCTTGGCAAGCGAGTGTTGCGGGTTTGATGAGTTATTTGCTGTAACTGGTACATCAATGCCTGAGGAAGAAAAGCTGTCGGCAATCCTCGACTTCGTTGAAGGTGATTATGCCTTAAGTGATAAAAAGGGTCGCCAGGTCGGGCTCGACATAAAGAATCAACTTGGCGATGTCGTAGATAGAACAACAGACGGAGCTACTGCACAAAGAATTCAAGAAGTCATCGGCGGTATTTTATACGAAAAAATGACGTCGCTTATAGGCAGCCCCGGACATGAAAAGCTTACAAGAGAGCTTGTAGATGAATTTCGTAACCAGCTATCTCCTGGCGCAAAGTCAGAGAATAATCAGACTCGCTTCAATTTTGAAGGTGGCTTTAAGGATCCCGTTAAGAAGGCGCTGAAGGAAATAACGAAAGAAGGTTCTACATGGGAAGTAGATCTTGCAGAGGCTTTACAGAAGTCAATCGGCAGAATGGGCGGAAGTTCAGACGGCGCAGTGGTGGTTCCAATTGGCAGACGAAGCGAGAATAATGTTTGGACTGGTGGTGATTACCCTGGGTTTATGGTCGTTCCTAATCTCATCAAGGATTACATTGTAGGTGGTGACGGAGCTTTAAAGATTTCTGAAGACAGTGAATTAATTGAGCGATTAGCTACAAACAAACTCATCAAGGGTGTTATGGTGATTACTCGCACAAGCGCAGGGATCCAGAATGAATTAGACGCCGCGGAAGACCTCTTGCAACTAACAGCGGGTGGAGAGCAAATCATGTCGATCCCAACAGGAGATGGGTCTTCGACGATAGACATAGCGATATCTGGTGCCGGCCATAATTCGTCGGAGGATCCCGCTATTCGAGCCGCCGTACAGCAGATGCAGCAAGCGTCAGGCGTGACAGATGTGAAACCAGACATGTTTTTCAAGGTCGTAAACGCTGAGACGGGTGCAGAGGAAGTAAAGGGCGTTTCGATTAAGAAGAAGAACGCTGAATATGCTTTGTCTGGTGATAGAATACTTGGTGATTTAGTTGATGCAATTCTCAATATTGCTAAGAAAGATAAGGCGCTTGCAGATGCGCTAAATTCTGGTGATGTGAGATTTGATCTCGAGGCTGCTTTGGGCGAAGTCGGTGCAGATGTGGCAGAAGCATCAGTCTTTGGAGCAGGCACAAACCGCGTTGATTATGTTCTTAAGGGCGATTTCTCTAAAACAAGGCCTGAATTGAATTCAGAGACTGGTAAGTTAGAATATCCAGCCAACAGCGGTGTAAAGCTTTATTCTACATTTGACGAATTTTTAGCGGGAGAGCCATATCCGTCACTCGTTTTTAGAAGAGCTGAAGCGGGCCGCGGCGGAAGAAAAACCCCAGACGGCCAACGTACAATTCGCCCTGTCATAATGTTCACATCTGGTAGAGGAGATGATCAAACAAGCGCAGTGTCCGGCGACGCAGGACTGCAGGTTGCTGGTAATAATGCTCTCCAATTAATGCAGGCTCATCTTGAGATCTTACGTAATATTATCCATGAGTCTCTATTACTTGAAGACCTTGACAGGTCAGACCGTTCAGAAATTAAGCGTATGATCTCCAAAGAGATTGAGGGCGTCACGAACAGGCGCCAGATTGAAAAAACTTTTCAGACCCAGTTTGATAAAGAGTTACGAAAAGCTCTTGGCGTGAGTTTTTTTGGTACCCCTGGAAAGATAAACAAGTTTGTTGTAGATGCTATTAATGACGAGGTCGCAAGAATACTTGGTGATAAAGCGACCAGGCAAATGATGGCTGACATCACAAAAGAAGTTCTAGTTAGGTTATACAAAGAATTGAGCTTTCATCAAGAGCCGGTGATTCGTAGAATTAAAATATGATTCTTTTATAAATTGACGAAACATAAGTGAGAATTCTCTTATTTTTTGTTTATGCGAATTCCTGATGAAGTCAACCCTTTTAAGGAGGGAGATATTGTAACGGTGAAATCAGATCCTAGTCTTGGTTCTGGTGTCGTTTGCTTTATCTCTGAATCGAGTGTGTATTATGAGGCTAGACCAATAGCTTCGTATCGTGCTTACTCAATTCATGTTAATTTTGAAACTCATAAAGAGTACTTTAAGATTAAAGATCTAGAGCTGGCTTCTTGAAATCTATCATTTCTTCTTTTATAATGATTCAATGATAATAACGAAACCAAAGTTTACAACCGGCCAAATGGTTAGGGTCTTTGAATATTATGCGGATGAAATAGTCAAGAATTCTTACCTTGGTTTAGTTGTCTCTCATGAGAGACATCAGCTTTCAGAATGGAAAGAGCACATAATCTACGAAGTGTTAGCTTTAGACGGTCCAGCTATTGGTAAAGTCGAGAGAGCAGAAGAGTTTGCTATAGACTTTATTCCGGGAGACAAATGCAAGTGATAAGAGAATTTTTAGAAACTGTTGTTACGATTGCAGTTTTGTTGACCGTGTTATCATGTTGCGTGTGGTGCCTTGGTAAATTTAGCGGCTTCTTATCATCATCATTTGGTGTACAAGATACTGTCATATTTTTCTTAGCTGGATTTTCAGTGGGTTGTCTTAAGGGCCCGATTGCTAGATGGATGCTCGATCTTGCTGACAGGGTGCATAGTCGTATTATAGACATATCGAGGAAGCTATGAAAGTTCAACCCATCAGACCTATTACTCGAAGCTTTGATGAGCCTGATGACTCTGAAGAAAAGCGAATTCTCTTATTCTTGAAGCTGGTTGAAGGGATGGACTTACCTTCCTTTCGTGTTAATCAATTAAGGGAGTCTTCAACTCGATCTGCCGCGCTTAGGTGGGTAAATAGAAATTTACGTATTCGTAATAAACAGCACCCAAATTTTACAAGAGCTCAGAATATCTTGAATTTGCTTTTGAGGGTGAGAGATCGTGGATGATGCGTACAAAGCCTTGGGTCTATCCCCTGACGCCACGAATAGTGATATTAAGCGGGCTTATCGTAAGCTTGCAATGGAGTACCATCCTGACCGTAACCAATCACCTGAGGCCCAGGCAAAGATTAAGGAAGTTAATGAAGCGTATTCGATCTTAAATGATTCAGATAAAAAAGCAGAACACGATGCCAGATTGCACATGGGTAATAGCGCTGGTTTCGATCCCAATTCATTCTTTGATCAATTCTTTTCTGGTGGCCACATGCGCGGTTTTGAGGAATTCTTTACTCACGGAAATAGAACAAAAAACCGTAATGACTATGCTTCTAGTCACACCAGAGTGCGTAGCGAGACAACGATCAGTCTAGAAGAGGCAAAATCTGGTGCCACGCGTAGATTTGTATTGAATAACGCTGAGTATGATATTCATATTCCGCCCGGTGTAAGTCATGGAGACGTGACAAAAGTTATTCTGGATGATACGTTCGAATTACAGATGTACATTAAGCTTGCCCCTCATCGTATTTTTAGGAGAGAGGGTAATGATTTACATACAAGGATCACTGTGCCCTTAAGCATCGCGCTTACCGGTGGAGACGTACGTGCACCTATTGTCGGTGGTGAGATAAGCCTAACGATTCCGCCAGGGACAAGCTCCCATACAAAGCTCAGGGTCACCGGCGGCGGATTAGTCAGCGGAAATATTGCTGGAAATGCATACTACGAAGTGAAAATTAACATCCCTCATCTTCACAGTGGCGTAGACGTTGTGATCCAGCAGCTGCTTGAGAATCAATCAGATGTATAAAACGGATAAGTGTGAGCAGGTGGTCGGTTGAATAGCTTAAGGTCTTCATCATGTCCATACTGCAGTGCTTGTGCACGAAGTCTGTATGTTTCGTTTCTGATCCACATTTTTACATGCGCACATTCAGCTACAGAGCCCTGCTCCATCAATTCAGCGGCGCTCTTATCCAACAGCTCAAGAAGCTCATCGGGTGTAAGAGGATCTCTGTCTAGTGCTTTAACAAACGCTCTCTCAAAAAGTTCTTTATCAGCCATTTGGGTTCCCTCGGGTTGTCAAGAATAAATATGCTGTACTATTGCAGTTTTTCTTTTATGATAATATAAAATGGACCTGGAGCGTTTAATGGATTGTGAAATCATTGATTTAGAAGATTGGAAACGTCAAAAGCGGGAAGAAGATGATAGGCTAGCCACTGAAGAAGTCAAGCATCTTCAAGAAGAATTAAGGGAGCTAGTCGACAAGATGGATTTAACCGTTCCATCTTTTTCAATCCCAATATTTGGGTTAACTGAAGAATTACCCCCTTTGACAACAACATTACCAAGCTACTCTGCTTACGGTACGACTGTATATGACGATTCTTTCCAGTACGGGACATGTCCCCACTGTGGCCACGACCCAAACCAGCAGCTTGGTGAGGAAGACTAATGGTTTTATACGAGAATAAACGAGCAGTTTCCCCTGGTGACGTTATAGTTGATAGATCGGGAAACGAGATGATTGTTGTTGAGATATTGAATTCAAGTACTGGTGATTGCTACGCGCTGTATAATGGCGAGGTGAAGCTAGTCAACGCGTTCAGGTCATCGAGAATTGTCAGGCTAGCGAACAAAGAAAAGCAGCCAGTCAGATATGCAAAATCAGAATAAAGACATACTCGGTTTCCTCTATTACGATGAGGATGGTAGGTTATGCGTAGCAAACGATACTGGCACTCACGTAGTTTTAGTTGAGCACGAAGACCAACTGCGTCATGCTAGAGGGTTGATATTAACAGAGTCACGTGACATCACATGGGCAAATGGCGATTTCGAGACGTGGGATGCGAATATTTTTGATGACCTGATCTTTGACCTACGTTCAGAGGGTAAGGACCCTGAAAAAGAATTTTCTTGTGAAAATTCAAAATATTCTACTATAATCATTTCAAGCTAAACAAGGAGATATTAGCATGGCTACAAAAGAAGTTGTTAAAGAATTTGTCGACAAGGTGATGGCCTTTGATGCGGAAAAGAAAGAGCTTGCTGAAGCAGAGCGTGAGCTGTATGCAGAATACAAAGACCAGCTGGACGTAAAGGCATTTAAGGCTGCCCTTCGTATTGCAAAAATTCGCTCTAAGCTTGCCACTGATGAAGAAGCCGAAGTAGACAATATGCTGCCTGCAATCGAAGTTTAGAGGGTTAAATCGTTTTTCTGACCATAATTTTACAAAATGTAGTCTGAAACGTAAAGTACGAAAAGGCTCAATAATGTGTTTTAGAGGATTAGAATGACACAAAACTTTAATAAACTATTTTTGATTGTGACAGTGCTGGGTGTTTATGCTGGTAGCATGTACAAGCTTGGAATTGTTAGCGCACACGTACCGAACCTTGAAGCGCCACACCACAGTCCAGAAGATATACAGAAGATCTACGATGTTGTGAGGGTCCAGTCTTCTCAAGAAGAAGTGCCCCAATATGTACCGGGCGTAGCCTGTGTTATTCAAGCGACACCAGATATGTCAATAGATGAAATGCAGCTCAGGTTTGAGGATTGTGCGAAGTCTCACACAGACCACCTTCAATCTGTAACTTTTGACAGATAAGTCATTACAAAAAGAAATAGAAGTTAGCTAAGCTTCTTCTATATTTAGGGGGGTAATGTGGTACATCTACTCCCTATTTTTGTGGCTCATAGCTGCTCCTGCGCATGCCAACCCACCTGACTTGTGGGGGGCTCAGATAATTGATGTCACCAACGCGTCGCAGAGGTGCAGGGTTTCTGACTGTACGTGTCGCGCGCGACCTGGTCCAAGACCAAGAAATCCCACTCAGTTAGTCGAGATGGAGCGTAGGTTTGAAGTTTACTTTTCTGAAAATTCTCATGACTTAACTTCGACACAAAATCTTCGCCGGTTCCTTAGTAGTTTTCAGGACCAAGGTCGCCTTGAGATATCTCTGATTGGCTATACAGATGGTTGCGGATCTTCTCAACACAACAGGCTTCTCTCTTCAAATCGTGCAACAGAAGTCCAGGGTGTCGTTCGAGACATATTACCCAACGCGAGTGTTTCAAGGGTCGCAGCTGGAGAGAAAACAGACGGTCACTATCCTGAAGCCAGAAGGGTTGACGTAGTTGTCCACTCCTCACGTAGGGTCACCACGCTGATTGAAAAAGTACCTGCAGATGTTTACCTTATAGACGCTTCGGGATCTATGTGGCCTGAATGGAGACGGTGGACAGATGTTATAAATGCGTCCTACAGAAGGGGCAGCAGGGTCTACGTATCAATGTCTTCAGGATGTTACAATGGCCAGAGCTTAAACGACATCAACCCGCAAAACTCAACAGAGATATGGTATTCTTACTGGTGGGTCTTAACAAACGTCGTACGAGATGGAGAGACCCTCGCAATTATTTCTGATTTTGATTCCGACATTCCGCTACGACCTCATGAGCGGAGATGGATAGAAAGTATTGTTAGGGAAAAGCAAGTTAGAATCATTGCTATAAGCCCCTAAGTGCATAAACAATCTCAAGATTTCTAGTATATTTGCTGCCTTAAGGTATAAGTAATAGGACTTTAGAATGGAAGGAACATCGATTATGTTAAGTTCACAGCAGGTAGAAACCGCGAGAGTATGGACAATTGTTACATTTTTCTCGCTAGGCGTTTTCACTACGTCGTTTCTTGGCACACTTTTTATCATAAATTTTTAAGAAACATCTACTTCTGCGTAAAATACTTCTCTTTAGCACCTATTATTATATTAAGGCTTGCTCCCTATAAGCAGGCGAGGTGTATAACTTTTATATGTTTGTGAGAATTATTAATGGCAGAAATTCAGGTTGCTTTTTTTAAGGGCAAAGGCGGGTGGGTACACAAGGTAATCAGGTGGTGGACCAAGAGCCCATACAGTCACGCAGAACTAATAATGCCAGACGGCAAGACGTGGATTAGTATCAGTCCGTTTTTAAGCTCTCGAGTTGCTGCTAGGATAAAGTACAAAGTGGATGATGTAGACTGGGATTATCTAGTCTTTCCTCTCAACTGGAGAGAACCGGTTCATGATTACCAATTGGACCAGCTTTACAAATTTATCGATATGACACAAGGGTCAAAATATGACTGGACTGGAATGATCATGTCGCAGCTCTGTCCGTTTTTAATAAAGAGAAGAGATAAGTGGTATTGCTCTGAATGGATTGCACATGCGCTTGTTAATTCTCGTATAGTAATGTGGGACGATTTAAGGCTTTATGATACGCCAGATTTATCTCCCGGAAAATTATACATTCTGCTCTCAGAGTATATTGTTAGACATGCTGAGCTGGAGGGAAAATGACAAGAGATCAGATTGAGCAGCTAATAAAGATACGCAAGGTTCTCATTACAGGACATGGCGATTTAGATGGTAGAGGCGGGTCAGTTGATGTCGCCATGATTAAGCAGAAGGATGTCGCCGCGATCTATGAAGACGCGATTAAGAGAGTTGACAATCTTCTAAAGGGCGAAGGCGTAGGTTTCCAGAAGTAAATTTATTTCTGTACAACCTTTAGATAGTGGTTAAAATCTTAATGTTCGGTTAGGACTTTAGAGATTCAATTTTGGAGGAAACTACTAATGAAAGGGTATCGAAATAATTACAAGGATATGAAGCCCAACGTTGCAAAGCACGTTGGTCAAGAGATTTTCAACGCAACGCTAAATGGTAGCAACGCAGAGACGATAAATAATCGCCTGCATTATGCTGGGATTACGAACCCAAACGGTTCCGCTGTATATATCAGCGAAGAGCACTTGTCACAGATGAAGAAGAGCATTAAGGATGTCTTTTCGTATGTTCAAGACTATGCGCCCCATCGCTTGAATGAAGCGATCGACATGACTATCTCTATGCATACTGGTGGTCTTCGCGGCCCGTGGTACGTAAAGTGGTATGTCCCCTATGCTCTAAAGACGGGTGCACCTCTATGGGTACCAAATGCAGAGGCACAGAAGGTTGTACAAGAACTTCGCCAATATGAAGAGCAAAAGAAGAGTAATCCTGTTCCTACGATTGTAGACGGTGAACGGGTTGCGCTTTAGGGAACAATGTCATCCCAGAAGCTTTTAGCTCCTGGGGCAGTCATTGCAGAATCAGCACTCCATATTTTTGTTGTGGGTGCATCAAGGGGAACGTAGATAATTACGTTCTCCTTTTTTTCTGTCCCGAATTCGGGAAACCAAACTAGCAGATATCCCTTCTCAGAAGAAACGACAAGCCCAAGCTGGGCGTCTGCAAAAAGATGGGATTCATTTCTCCCACCCATACTCTGGAAGCTAATCATTTCACCGGCTACGAATACAAGGTTGCCAGTGCGGTAACGTGCCATCTGTCAGCTCGATCGTGAGCATGTAGTAAAAAAGCGATTCATGCAGCTATTATTACTGAGACGCTGATATTGTTTCATCCGCAAGATGTTCTATTAGGCTTGTGCTAAATCCTTGCATAATAAGGTGCACTTCCATGTCTGCAGTAATCCCTATGAACGTTGGCCATCCACCAATGGGCCAGCCAAGAGAGGGATCGCTATTAATTACGTCTCTACTTCCACCAAGAACAGGTTCAGAGATTCCGTAGCTGTCAGCCCACCGCTCAAGATCTTGCTGACTCGGTGGGTCACCGTATTCGTTATCAATAATCACCGTAACGTATCTCAGGTCATGGTTAGAATAGTCCTCCACAGTTGATTGCAGATCCACTGCAGCTGAGTTACAAGGGCCACACCACATTGCACTGAGGTCTAGAATAATCGGGCTGCCATAAAAGTCATATAAAGAAACCTCTACTCCATTTTGGTCAGCTAAAGTAAAGTTACAAGGGTTCGAGCCCTCTGTATTAGAACATTCTTCCCATACTGCCCATGGATATGGATCTTGAACTTCGGTGGAAGCATCAGGCGTCTTGAGTTCTGCAGGACCGCATGCTTGGCATGCTGTCAGACTCAGGATCAGCATAAGTAGAGGTAGTAATTTTTTCATCGTTTATTCTCCGCTGGTTTCTTCTTCTCCGCACTCTGCCCATATAGCGTAAGTTACATCAATTGCGCTACCTTCTGCTGGCGGGATTGTAAATGTTATAGAATTCGCTACTGAATCGTAATACCAGTCAGTTGATATGGCACCGTCTACCTGAACCTCTATTGTCTCTTCAATAGGGGTATCAGACATCGGCCATGATAATATTGCTATTGAGTCTCTTGCTAAAGTGTCCATTGTCACACTCCAGTCTGACGCGCAGATAGACATAAACGTCCCACCGAGCGTTGTCACTACGTCGTAATATCCGTCTCCAAATTGCGCTCCCCCATTTGTCGAGCAGCCGGTTGGATAATCTCCAGCAACAGCATGGGCTGCTACGAGGTCTGCCGACGACTTAAGAGAAAGCAGGCTTGCAGCGTAGTCAGCAGGATCCATTGTAGTCGATCCACCGCTACCATAAGTTTGGTGTGAGAAGTCTGGTTCATCTGAAACGTAAACCACAACTAATCGAGCAGTGCTTCTTATAAATCCTGTTGTGGCTGCTTCACCAGTCGTCGTAGATTCGTAAGCATTCCAAAGACCTTTTTCATAAGGGCTACCACCTGTACCGATAGAATCGACTTGCGAGTTAAATTCACTAACCGGATCAGCTGATGTGTGGTCTATTATACTCCCGACAAAATCGCTGCTGTCTGTTGTTATAATAGCAATTTGAAAGTCAGCCCCTGCGCTGGTGAAAACAGCTATAAAAGCATCAAAGTTATTTTTTAGATTCGTCTGGTTGCTACCCATCGACCCAGAGTTGTCAACGACAAACAGGATATCTACGGCTATTGACTCATCTTGCGTGAAAGAATCAGTTACCCATGCTGCGTAGTCTGCCAATCCGACATGTTCAGCGGTAGCAATCGGTTGGGTAGGATCATTTGACATAACTTCTAACCATCCACCGTCGCTTGTATCATCGAGCGGGATATAGTCTACACCGACTGTTGTAAAATCACCCGGAGCCAGCGTCCACGGAAGTGGTCCCTCGATAGCCTCCCAGTCTTCAATAGCGAAATCGACAGGTAGACTAGCAAAATACTGGAGGTCATCTATTGTTAGGTTGACGTTCCCAATATTCTCTATTAAGATTCCAAGAGATTCGTCACAGCCGATATCTAGTATTCCAAAGTCGTGATATGAAGGAGTCACCTGTATAACTGGCGCGTCACCTGATCCATCAAGAGGTACTCTAACGTCTGGTTCATCAGGATCATTTGACAATATACTGATTTCTTCGTAATCTGTTTTGTACGTGCTTGGATCGTAGGTGACAGTCAGATCAGTTGTTTCTCCGGGTTCTAATTCGCCAACAGCTAGAGAGCTAAGAGAATATTCACTTATTCCATACACCAAGCTTGCGTCGTCCAAAATTAATAAATCGTTACCATCATTTCGAATAGTAACGATTATACTTCCTATATCACCATCCGCACTTAGGTTGCCGAACTGGTGTTCTGGGGGGTTAACATCGATTTCAGGGGCGATCAATCCTGGGTCTGGTTCAACAGTGACTTTTCGAAGTTCGTATTCTGAACAACTTAAAGATAGGAGAACCGCGAGTAGGGAGAGTAGCCCAGCAGTTTTCTTTTCCATATTTCTAAATATAGCAAATTTACATTTATACTTGTTAAAACATACTTACAAAATATACCATGTGAGACTTATGCCTTCAGACTGTCCTTTCGAAGAGGGAAAAATTGTTGCCGTTTTAGGCGGCACAATAGATAACACCGGCGAATTTTCAGAGAGTGTTAATTTATGTACCGTTATTGCGGTAGGTGAGAGAGATTTGCTAGTGAGAAGCGTGCGCGGCCATTTTCGTGATGATGAAGTCTCAAAAGTCTCAAAAGATGTATGCGTTCCAGTATCAATTAATCATAAGAAATTATTAGACACTCGATTGCTAGAACCGAAAATGGGAGACCTGGTTCTTTCATACGAAAAAAAGAAATGGTCAGATAAAAGTTTTACAAGTTTAGTTGGGATTTTGTGCGAAATAAGTTATGACACAGGTAATGCTAAGTCTGTAAAGATTCTGTGTAATGGCGAATTCGTATCAGTCGGATACAACAGCTTGATCGTATTGCAGAAGTCAAAATAATACGATTTAATTTTTGACAATCGTGCAAAAACGGCTCAAAATATAGTATAATATAATTGAAGGTAGGGGTAATACCACCTCACCTCTCAAGGAGTTATAAATGGCAAGAGTTAAAGCAGGTTTCAGAGCCGGAGATATGGTCAAAGTTAAAGATACGGCATTCGTCGACAGATGGGGAGAGCCCCGAGAGACCATCAACGCGAGATACCACTGCACAGCAGAAGATACCGCCGAGTGGCGTGAAGCTCACTACCGCGAAATCCGCGAAGCGGCAGAGCAAGGTGAAGACACCTTCAGCATCGCGTTTGACTGCGCTGGCGAAAGCCGGCTGCCTCCTCGCGGCGGCACAGCTCCCCTCTTCAAGGGCACGGCTTATCGAGTTCTTCGGGCACGCTGTCGTGAAAGCTTCAGCTACCACAACGCTACTGGCGGTTGGACAAAGTTGCTGGACCTCAACACTGGCCGAGAGGTCTTCACCAAGATGGAAAGACTAGAGAAGGTGGTCGCATAATGATTGAACCGGGAGACACGGTTAGACTAATCCGAAAAAGGGTACGGTCTCCTGGTTCTAGTACTGACCCAACTCATTGTCAAATGTGGGAAACCATAGAGCTCCCACCAGACAAACAAAAGTTAGGATTGGTTATCAAAGTCCACGATGGGGTGGCACAGTTAACGGTACTCTGTAATGGAAAACAAAAGTACTGGTTCTTTAAGAATGTGGAGAAAATTTAATGGGACGTGAAGAAGAGAAATTATATACTGGCGACCTCGTAAAGAAGGTTGGTGGAAATCTAAACGAGGGTGAAGTCGGTACAGTGCTGGCTATAGCAAGGGCCCATTGCGGCGGAAAAATTTATAAAGTCCTCGTTGGTGAAGAAGTAAAGAACTGGTACGGAGAGTTTGTCTGGAAGGTTAAGAAGAATGTTGCGTGATTACGAAAAGGGTGACGTTGTCCAATACGGCCCAACGTACACTGACCATCATCGTCCAGGTCTTGTTGTCGATGTGAAATACCACGTAAAGACGAACGATTTCCTTGTTTATATTATGTGGCCCGATGCCACTCGACCCCAAGCTCTGTTTCAGAAGGATTGCCACAATCGTGGCTTACGGATTGAGAATTGATCATGATTAAAGTATTTATCTGGCGTGTGATATCGATTTTGTTGACGTTACTAGTTACGTTTCTTATGACTGGCGATGTGAAAACTGCAACGAACATGACTATACTTCTCCATACAGTGTTAATCATGGCACATTTTTCTTATGAAATGGTTTGGCTGAAGTATGAAGATAAGAGATCTAAGCGTCGGTGATGCAGTCCGCTGCACATCTTCAAACCGCAACGGTATTGTTGTGAAGAAATGGATAACAGCAATATCGAAACTCGAAATGTACGATGTACTCTTCGAAGATGGTGATGTAGTACCCAGGATGCCGGAGCACATCACCCATATTGTTATCCGTCGGGACGGGGTAGAGATAAATGTCTAAAAAAGCATCGGCACGGGGTAGACGGAAGTCGATCGTTGCCCAATATAAAGCGAAAGCAAAGGGTGCACCGGACAAGCCGGTTAAGCGCAAACCAACCAAGATTATAAAAAAGGAGCGGCTCATGGAAATGACAGTAGGAGAGACAACGTATAAGGTCGGAGATGTTGCACATTTCGTGGATGAATATAACGCAAGCCCATCTCGACCGAAAGCATCAACAGGTGAAGTCGTCGGAGTGCATCCGGATGACAATACCGAACCATGCGTCAGTATTACCGATCATGAAACCGGAAAGTATAGAGTCATCAGGGCTCGGCTCGTTGCATGGTCGAAGAAGGACGCGATCAAGCAATACAAAGCGTTTAACAAAACCAAGTAAAATACAAATATTGCGTAAACCTTTCACACCTCGCGTCGTAAACGCGTGGATGAGAAAGCTTATACACAACTTCCCATAGGAGGGAAACATGAAACTATTCGGTAGGGAGTGGTTCTCCATTGGCCCAGATGAGGCTGCAATCGTCCTCGGACAAACAAAGGTTAACTTCCATTGGCCTATGCCGGAAGCGGCCCCAAAACAGGAGCTCATGGATACATTGGCATTCCTTCAGCACGCAATCTCAAGACAAGATTGGTGGGAAGAGTGGGCCATGCACGAAGAGTACCTTGCTCAGATCGCCCGCGGACCGGAGGAAACGAAGGCTCCGAAATTTGATTTAATCGAAGGTGGAAAGTCGAATATCGTTTCATCATCAATTACCCCGCAACATTCAAAAAACTAAAAAAAATGAGCCCCGACCGTGTTCATTCGTGGAACGGTGCTTACATTTATAAGGTAAAAAATAAGAGGAGGCATTTCCCATGGGAAAAGTAATCGGTATTGATCTCGGAACGACAAACTCTTGCGTTGCCGTGATGGACATTAAAGAGCCAAAAGTCGTTACAAACGAAGAGGGCTCGCGAACGACGCCAAGCGTCGTTGGATATACAAAGGACGGGGACCGCCTCGTCGGTGCCGCTGCACGAAGACAAGCAATCACAAACCCAAACAACACCGTATATTCGGTAAAACGTTTCATGGGTATGAAGCTTAATGAGATCAAGGGGGAGGTTGAAAAGGTACCCTATAATGTAGTACCCGGCGATGGTGGGAGCTGCAGGGTTGAAGTGAACGGGAAGCAACTTAGCCCACCCGAGATCTCCGCGCAGATTTTAATCAAGCTCAAGCGTTCCGCCGAGAAGTATCTCGGTCAAGAAGTGACCGAAGCGGTCATCACCGTCCCCGCTTACTTCAACGACAGCCAGCGCCAGGCGACGAAAGACGCCGGAAAGATTGCGGGACTCGAAGTCAAGCGAATCATTAACGAGCCAACCGCCGCGGCGTTAGCTTACGGGATGGATAGCAAGGAAGACCAACGTGTGGTCGTCTTTGACCTTGGTGGTGGTACATTTGATGTTAGCGTCCTGGACATCTCTGATGGCGTTGTGGAGGTTATGAGCACCAATGGAGATACACACCTTGGTGGTGATGATGTCGACCAGCTTCTCATCGAACACTTGCTGGCTGGATTCAAGGGAGAAACCGGTATCGACGTTAGCAGTGATGACATGGTAATGCAAAGGCTGAAAGAAGCAGCTGAGAAGGCGAAGATCGAGCTCAGCTCGACCGAGCAAACCGACGTCAACCTGCCCTTCCTTACTGCAAACGCATCCGGACCCAAGCACCTCACCGCGACGATCACCCGCTCGAAGTTCGAACAAATGATCGAAGCCTTCGTGGCACGTACGCTTATTCCGGTTAAGAATGCGCTGAAGGATGCAAAGGTCGATGTGGGCGACATTAACGAGATTATTCTAGTCGGCGGGTCAACTCGAATTCCTGCGGTCCGTAATGCCGTTGAAGGGTATTTCGAAAAGACCGCGAACAGCTCCGTCAATCCTGACGAAGTCGTGGCGCTCGGCGCCGCTGTACAGGGTGGTGTCTTCTCCGGTGACGTCAATGACATCCTGCTTCTAGACGTGACTCCTCTGAGCTTGGGTATCGAGACTCTTGGGGGAGTGTTTACAAGACTCATCGATCGAAACACGACAATTCCGTGCCAGAAAAGTGAGACGTTTTCGACTGCTGGAGACAACCAAAGCGCGGTCGACATCCACGTGCTCCAGGGTGAACGAGATTTCGCGTCCGCAAACCGTACGCTGGGTAACTTCCAACTCGTGGGAATTCCGCCTGCCCCGCGTGGCATGCCACAAATCGAAGTTACCTTCGATATCGATGCCAACGGCATCGTGAATGTTAGCGCAAAAGACAAGGGGACCGGCAAGGAACAATCCATCACGATCACCGGCGGGGGAAGCCTGAGCGATGAAGAGATTAGTAGAATGGTTGACGAAGCTGCTGCAAACGCTGAGGACGACAAGGCAAAGATCGCCATCATTACTCAGCGCAACCAGCTTGACACCCTGATCTACCAGACAGACAAAGCGGTTAATGAGAATTCTGAAAAGCTGAGTGAAGAAACAACAGCGAACCTTAAGGCAAAGGTTGAAGCTGGTAGACTCGCGCTTGATAGCGACGACCTGCCGACTCTAGAGGGAGCCTATAAGGAGCTTGAGTCCGCTCTTCATTCTGCTAGCGGGGAGCTGTATGCAGCTGCGGAGCCCGCACAAGACCAGCCAGCCGGTGAAGGTGCAGGACCGAGTGGAGATGATGTTGTTGACGCTGACTTTGAAGATGTTGCAGATTAGAGGGCTATGACTTTTCGTCAAGGGGCTTGAGCCACTCACCGAGCACGGCTTCTTCTATCTGACCCTCATACAACAAATCGTATACTCGACCGACGCCAATGTCTTCTGTCTCCAGCCAGTGGGCATTGGCGTTTTCATTATTCATGAATATCTTTGGAAGGTCTTCATACGAGTTTATGATAATCGCGGGCGGACCGATTTTATCACCGCTACATGCTGAAGTTACCCACACTAAGTCGCCTACATTAAATTCCATTGCATTAAATATCTCTCAAAAAAAGTGAAAACTTTTTTGAAAAGTGTGCAAAAGCGTATGAAAGTATGGTATAATAGTAATATAAGGTAAGGAAAGGCACTGCTCGCGTTGGTAATTCAACCGTCTGGAGTCGAAAGACTAGGCCCTTCCAATACTCTTCAAAGCTTAATCCTCATCCCAGGAGTCAATATGACAACTATCACTCTCTCTACTCTCGCTCACAAATTCAATAAGCAGATTAATCTAGATGGCGAAATGCCTGACTCGTTCTCTGTCTACTATAAAAACGACAGCTCAGTCGGTAACCGCTACATTCGCTGGCAAGGAGTTTGGGCAAAGCTTGAACTCGGTGAAGGCGATAATCCCATCGATAAAGAGCGGCTCTATAACGAGGTCCAGTACGGTACCTGCGAGTGGCGCCACCTTTTCACTGGTCTTCATCACGGCTTGATCGTTGGTCCTAAGACTCACGCTGCTGTTGAGGAGTGCTTTGAAATTCTTCGCAATGACGTACCTCCTGAAGATGACGGTACCAAGGTTCGGCATATCAATCACCTCGGCGGTGTCAACATGCTTGACAAGCCTACATTCCATGAGTGGGAGCTCACCGCTAAGCTTGGCAAGATCTTGTCTGAAGCCTTCTTTGCAGATCGTAGAGAAAAAACTCTTTACTCTGAAGACTTCGTCTACATCTACAAAAGCCACAGTGGCTGGAACCGGAGCTGCTAATGAATAACTTAAACATCATTGCAACTTATCTCTTTAATAACCCGGGTGCCCGGTACACCGAGCTGACTCGCCACCTCTGTACAGTAAAGAATACTGACTGGGGACCAGGCAAGTACTGCAGGTATTTCAGCAACTATCATTTTCAAGCGGGACCGCGTTACGCTCATCGTCTGTGGGAGAAAACCGCATGCGGCGGGTGGATGCTCACCCTTGAAGGCTACGGCTATGTTAAGGAGCAAGCATAATGGAAAATTGGACTATCGAAAACTTTACACTCGTTGCACAAGCAATGTGGAAAATGGCTGGGTTCTTCTGGCCACTCATAATCGCAGCCGCCATCCTCATGTTTATTGAGTGGCGCAAGGAGACCAAATGGTACTACTAAATGAAATCTATGAAGCAGCAGGACTGACCGACGACGATCGCTCTCGGATGCCCTCTTATATCGAGGGTGAAGATGAATTCTACGGTTCAGAAGCTTATGGCAAGCTCTACGAATACTTCGCATTCGAGTCTTGTGAAATGCCTTATGAGGCTGCCAAAGCACGCTCGATTTGTCCCGATGAATGGATCCTCGAATATCTCGAGGCTCGCGTATGAAACCAGGTGACTTAGTAAAAAGAAGAGATGGAATTGGAGAGGGTCGGTTAGGCGTCTTTATGGGGCTTCGATCAAGCGGTAATTATGAGTATGCGGAAGTCATGTGGTTTGAGCAAACAGCTCCCAATGGCGATATTGTCAGCACTATTCAGAAAGATTTAATCGAAGTGGTAAAGGAGGCTGCATGAGAGAGTGCATTCATTGTGATACGCAATTTAATCCGTGTTCATCTGCGAAAAAGAGGGTGGGCGGCAAGATTAACGAATGTCCAGACTGCGTTGAAGAGCTTGGCACTGAAACTGCTGTCAAGTACTTAGGGCTTCAGGCTGGTGATGGCAAGACAGCTAGTATTTCAATCGTTGCCTTTGAAAGCGATGAAGATCGGCAAGCTTATTCAAAGGCCTGGAAAGCTGTCACAGGTTTTCATAAAGGAAAGTCTTGTCATCTTTCAGGTTCTCAAACGACCATCGGATCCCGGCCGATGCGGCATGTCGCATACAACGCTGGTAACTCTAACCACAAGGGGAAAGCATGACTGGTATTTTTGTGGCGGTAGGTGCAGCATTTTTGGTTGCATTTGTACCAATGTTATTCATGTACGTTACGAGGAAAAAAGATGAAGATCGGTGATTTAGTCAGGGCAACGTGGTCTGACGGTCTTTGCGTTGTTGGCAAATTTTCAGAGAAAAAGCGAGGCTACGTTATTCTTCATGATGAGGTCGGAAGGACGATCGTATGTGACCCGAACCACGTAAAACTTGAGGTGATAAAATGACGAATTTGGAAGCTATCGATATCGCAGAGGGATATGTTGAGGCCGGAAGCAGAGAGCAATATGTTTCTGCTTGGCAACAATTAATCGATACTGGGCTTGCATGGTCTCTACAGGGATGGTTCGGTAGGACTGCGATGCATCTAATCGAGGAGGGTATTTGCCATGAGCGTCGGTGATATAGTAAAATACAGGAGCAGAATAGTTCTCATCGTTGATGTTGACGAAGAGTGGGTGTACGGTATTGAGCTTGGAGAAGATCGTGTTGAAGTTGGAAAATACAAGTCTCATGTCTTGAAGGTGATCAGTGAAAGTCGGTGATATTATTAAAAGCAAATACACTGGTGCACCCGCTCACGCACACATCGGCGTCATTATCAAACTGCGTGAGGGTGCCTTTGAGGACCAGCCACTCATTCAAGTGTTCTGGCCACATCGCCCCACAGCCATGGCGTTCTGGGTCGACTCTAAGGACATGGAGGTGATTAGTGAAGATAGGTGATCTAATAAAATTCACTGGCTCGTGGGGACCGACAGTTGTACCCGGGGAGCGTCGCACCGGCATTGTCATTCAGGTCTGGACAAACGGTCGGACAGGAAGAATTCAGAGCGCAGATATTTTTTGGGATAATGGAGACTGTACTGCCACCCTTACGAGCCAGCTGGAGGTGTCAAGTGAAAGTCGGTGACTATGTTGGCAAAGTTTCAAATAGGTGGCAAAAGCACAACAAGTGGCTGGAATTTCCAGATGAACCGCCAACGCCGCTTGGGCTCATTGTCAAGCAAAAAATGTGGATCGGTGTCACTTGTTGGATCGTTTTGAAGAACGATGGTACTCTCGGTGAATATGATGTACGAGACTTGGCGGTGATCGATGAAAGTGCATGTACTTTTCAAAAGCAATGATATAATTTGAATTAAACACTTAGATTAAGAGGGCGTATGAAACAAGGCGACTTGGTAATAAGAAAAATAAATCCAGGTGACTCTCCATTAATACAAAAAGCTGCAGTGGAGCAACGTGACCGCCTGGGTCATGGTGTCGTTTTATCGAAACATTACGCCGGTACTCCGGCGCATTGGTGCGTCAGTGTATGGTACCCTTCTATAGGTAAGATCTACGATATTGCTGAATCGCTTATGGAGGTTATAAGCCAAAGAAATCACCTGAGGTGCAAATGAAAGTGGGTGATTTAATTGAGATAAGGAACGTGCGTGATTACAATGGAAAGCCGTTCGAAGTTGTACGGCTTCTTGATTTTGATGACACTAGTGTGAGAGTAGCCGTAGAGGGAATTAGCGGTTACTTCATATTTTCAAGAGAACATGTTGTGGGAGTCGTTTGTCCAGATCAGACACCCGCTGGAGACAATAAAGATGAGATTAATTAGATGGATAAAGGATCGCCTCGGGCACAAGCTTGCTCACTTGAGCTGGAGCTCAGTCAAAGAGACTTTCAAGAAACACGGCCTAGCGCTAGTGGTGATCATTGTTGGATGGGAGATTGTTGAAGATGTTGTCTTCCCTGTGCTTTTTGTACTACTTGGAAATCATGTTCATCCCGCCTTTTACGCCGGTGCACCAGCCTCCTTGCTGTTATGTTTCCATTGGATAATGGTGCCGGTGCTTTGGGGATGGTGGATTCGTGTTTCTGGAAAGGAAGAAGCGCTTCCAGACGTCGATTGTTGCGATTCTCATGACCATGAGGTGTAAATGAAACCTGGTGATGTCGTGAGAGCTGGCGATTCTATTGGTACTATTATCAGCATAGAGTATGTTAAAGCTGGTCAATACTGGGTTACTTGTCTATGGAGCGATGGCTGTGTCGAGGGGATCGGCGCAGGTGACTTAGAGGTGATTAATGAAAGTCGGTGAT
>MDTB01237067.1_pt1 | contig 36850 bp, 22 predicted proteins | sample 811161 | NCBI WGS metagenome assembly MDTB01 (sample SAMN05326650, study PRJNA326480) | marine metagenome | isolation source: seawater | place: Mediterranean Sea | collected 2009 | reverse complement strand
GCCTGGTATTGCGCATGACTGGAAATCATGTGGGTTCATCCCTCCGGAGTTCAAATCTCCGTCTCGGCGCCACTACAACTGACCAAAAAATGCCCAAATCGTCGAGGGGCTTATGTCATCCGTCTATTGGTCATGCCCATGGAGGGGGCGACTGTGGCGACTGACGACCTTGATGCGGGAGTGTCTGAAGTCCAAAGAATGTCTGACTTTAGCAAAGTTACAAACCTAGGGGGAAGGGCGAATTTTCTATCATTCATCGATACCCTGTTACTGCAATTTACATTTCACGTACACACCTCTAGAAAATTTTGGGGAAAATATGAGGCTTTAGTATTCGCTCTTGCATCTGCATCAGTCATAATGGGCGCTTGGGATTATGGTATCGATGAGCTTTCTTCGGGCGGCGACTGGAGCAGGGGGGGACTTTTCGGCGAGGAGAGTGGTTTCCTCCATCTTGAGGAATGGTCGTTAATGCTAAGCTTGCTTACAATGATGGCTTGGGCATCCGCATTGGTTCTGATGTGGGCCAGATATCCCATAATGAGGGAGAATCTAGTCTTCCTTGTGGTCGCGTCTTTCTCTGTCCAGTTAGGGCATATTTACTCTCATTCAGGCTCTCCAGACTTCCCCTTTGGTTCGGGGATATCGGATTTTGGGGGAGTGGCAATGGGGAATCTCGTGATGATTTTTTTGGCAGTCTTCGTCGTCCACCGAGCTGTTACTGAAACTAGGGACATCCATGTTGAAGAGAAGCATGCACACCCTGACCCCAGACTAATTGAAAAGGCTTGGAAAGACCATCGGCTTGATGCTTGGAGCGCAAGCCTGGTTGTTTGGGTAATCATGATCAATATTATGTCCTGGTCTGGATCACATGCCATTTCTCAAAGGCCGCCTTTCGAGGATGGAATTCTTGGAATTTCTCTACTCTACATTACTTCAGGAGTTGCATCATTCTTCTTGCTGATGCATATTGTTTGGTATCCTCATTTCATGCTGGGAGGAGGAGATCATACCATTCAGTCATCCAGGGCAAGGGAGGTCGCAGGCGTATCAGTAGTCACCAGAGAGGAAACTTTACAGGGACTTTGTCCGGTTTGCGGTGCTGAAACTCCTGCCATTAAGAAGCCTAATGGGAAGGTAGAGGTCCACTGCTCTGACTCAGAATGTACGGGTTGGGGCGTGCCTGGGGAGCCCTGTTCTTCATGCGCAAGAATTCTACCACTCCGCCTTAAATGTGCAGAGTGCGGAAGTAGCTCTTCTGCCACTAGTCACTTTGTCAAGACGGATGCATGGTAAAGAATATGCCAGAGTGAATATTATGTCTGATGAAGAAATCGAGAAGGGCGAGTCATTTATCGATAATTCATCTCTAAATTTGTTGATCAAAGTTACTTCGACGCTAGTCGTTATCCTCAGTGCATTGATAATTTCTCTTTGGGCTGTATACCAGACCGCAGATGTGACATTTGGTGGCCCACCCAGTTCTCTCGAATTGTGGGAGGATGAATACAGGGAGATGACAGGGTTGGATAGAGTTGGTGGTTTCGAAGGTAGTGGAGTAAAGGTCTGCATTGTTGATACTGGAATAGATATGAGTCACCCTGATCTCGAAGATGCCAAAATAATTGGTTGGAATGATCTAATTTCTGGTTCTGATTCTCCTTATGACGATGAGGGTCATGGGACCGCAATGGCAGGAATTATTGCTTCTAAGGGCGGGCTAAATGGGGTTTCTCCGGAAGCTGATTTACTGATTGCTAAGGCTATTTCAGATGATGGATCTGGAACTGATTCAACAATTGCAGATGCAGTGGATTGGTGCGTTGATGGAAGCGCGGATATTATCTCTCTCAGTCTTGGTGGGAGTCAAGGCATTGGCTCTGGATTCTTCACCACGGACCAGTTAGAGGAGTCTGTGCAGAACGCTATAGATTTGGGTGTTTATGTTGTGGCGGCCGCTGGAAATGATGGGGAAGATGACGATGGTGACGTGGAGTCGCCCGGTTCGGTGGAGGATGTAATCTGTGTTGGTGCAGTAACTAGAACAAGCTCAATCTGGAGTGGGAGTTCCGAAGGGGACAACAATGGAAGATTATGGCCTAACCCAATTTTCCCTAGGCAGGACCCAGATAAGAAACCGGAAATCGTTGCACCCGGTCATGAGGTACCAATTTTGATGGCGCGAAGCACCGGAAGTGGAACTTGGTGGGGATGGTCAAGTGGAACCTCTGCCTCGACTGCATGGGTTTCTGGCTCATTAGCGATTTTCTTGGAAGCTAACCCTGATATGAAAAGAGACGGGGCTCAAGGTGGGGCTTCTGCAATATCAAACCTGAAAATGATCATATCACAGAACTCCGAGATGAGGAATGGTCAAGAAGATCACGATGACCATTACGGTTATGGATTACTTCGTATAGATTTAATCATAAATGAGACTCAAAACTCTAGTTCAGATTCGATTCTTCAAGGCATAAGTTCTTCCGGAATAAAGGATATTCAAGGTAAATATGTGCAAGAAGTTCAAGCCACACGTCGGATAATAGCTAGTGTTCCGCCAGATAATTCTACGAAAGAAACAGAATGATTCTCGCTGACATTCTTGATGAATGAAATCCATTGATTGAATGCGAAAACCTTGGATTGAGCCTCTGTTGGTTCCTCTCCATCTACCGGGGAGCCAACGTCACCGGTGGGAACCTCTGGCTCTGGTACTATCATTATCCCCCCAGGTGAAAGAATTTCAAATGCTGAGGATGCAGCTACGGGCCTATCTGAGTCTGGCAAATCTATGATTACTAAAGAAACAGGTAATGGAATATCACTAGGCCTAGCCAAGGAGGGCAATGATGCTGCTGCTGCAGACCAGCTAGTAACTTCTGCCGTTATCTCGATCCACGGTTTGGCGATTACTCTTGACCAAGATTCTGCGTTGTATCTTCTGATCAGTCTATCTATAATCACTCCGAATCTAGCTCCCTCTTCGACGATGATAAATGAGTCTGGCTTTGCCCCAGACGAACTATCGGGAATGGATGGGTCACCACACCAAAGATCGAACAGCCAGGCGGAGAGATGTCCTATCCCTCCTCCTACCAGTATGGCGTTACCAAGTGGCACTCTTGATACGATATCTCTTATCCTGCTTCTCAGCGATCGAGGCATTGTTCGGAGCCCCATCAAGAGCATTTGTTCTCCGATAGAAGCGGCTATCTGAGGCTCAGTATCGGTTCTACCTGTGTCTTCGGAGAGCATTCTTTCCAGCATCTCACCCTCAGACATCTGTGGCAGACCAAAACCATCATTGGCAGGCGTCATGAACAGCGATAGGAGCATCATTTTTCAAGATTAGTCTGCGAGGATGCCTTCAAGAGACCCATTCGGGCCGGTAGAGCATGAGCGAAGTGGGCGATGACGGTGATGCTATTGCCGATGTAACTGAATGTCCAACATGTTTGACTATGACAGAACATGAAATTCTGAAGAGGGTTTCAAGAGGAAAAGGAGAGGATATTTTAGTTAGGTGCGTCGAATGCTCGGAAGTCCATCTAGTGAAACTTAGACCTAACTCCTCTGTTAGCATTAAGACTACTCTCTCCGAAGGGTCTGAGAGTTCCTCAGTATTTGTTGAGTCAGATTCTGATGAGTCCATTTCGGTTGGGGATTTATTCGAAAGGGATGGTTCCTTCTGGTCTGTAACTAGGATAGAGGTCGGAGATAAGATGTCGGTTAAATCCTGTAAAGCTGAGGAAATAGTCTCAATGTGGGCTGTGAATAAGAACACATGCGTAGTCAAGATTACACTGACAGATGAAGAGACTAGTATTGCTTCAACAATTGACTGCGATCCAGAGAAGGAGTTCTCCTGTGGCACCGTTATGAGGATAGATGGCCGTAGATGGAGGATTAGGGCAATCCATACTGGGGAGGGCAGGACATTGAGGGGGAAGAGAGTCGCCGCTGATATACGTAGAATGTATCTCCATCCAGTTGTAAAGAGTTAGCTATCTCCTGTTTGTCCACGGCATGAGTAAAGTCTTGAGGACATGAGTTGCAACTTCTGGATTTTCCTTCAATCTCCTTATTCCATATTCGTACCACTGCTGTCCATAAGGGACGTATATTCTGGTTAGGTGGCCTTCGGATTTTAGTTTTCTCCTCAGGTCTCCCCGCACTCCTAATAGGAATTGGAATTCGTACCCCGGGCCCTTTCCTGGGAATGATCTACTGCCACTATCAGGGGAGAGGTCAAACTTATCCAATAATGATAGGGAATTATCAATCACGGGATAGTCATGCGAGGCTATTGCAGTGTATGCGCCATTTCTCAGCATATGTTCTATTGCCATGTTTGTAGAGTCAACAATTTCATTATATCCCGTGTGGGCTATTTCTTTTGGCTCTAGATAGATTCCCTTGCAAATCCTAAAATCTGAGTTGGGACCTAGTACTTCACATATTTTATCTATGTCCGAGATGGTTCGAAATAGCCTACCTTGCAGAACTACGCCAATATTATTCAGTCCTTCGGACCTGATTCTAATCATGAATTCAATTGTTGAGTCGGTAACTCTGCTATCCTCCATGTCTAGTCTTACAAAAATATCGTTTTCTGATGCTTTTCTCGTTACATCCAGGATGTTATCGTATGCTACTTCTTTGTCAATCAATAGTCCAAAGGCAGTCGGTTTAATCGAAATATGTGCATCGATATTATTTTCTTTGATTGAGTAGATTAGTTGGGAGTATTCTTCTAGGAAGAAGTTAGCTTCATGCATTGAAGTAATTTCCTCTCCGAGTACATCAACTGTAAAACAAGCCCCTTCTGGAGAGAGTCTTTTCATTGTAGTAATTGCATCCTCCAATTTCTGTCCGGCTACGTATCTGCTCGCCACCATACGGATTATTGGTTTTGGAGCCAGTGGCATTGCCGCGACAATCAGCTTCCCCAAGAACGCCATTAGTAGTCCGAGGAGGAATCAAGACTTCACGATTACTCTTGGAGGATCTCTTTGCTCCTGCGGATTAATATGTTATTTTCGTCGAGTAATTTTGTAATTTCATCTCTTTGCCAACCCTTGAATGACTTTCGATCCAGATGCACAAATATGTCCGCCCCAGGATATGCTTGCTTGGTAGATTCAACAGCTGAAAGAATCGATTCCTGCCATGAGATAGTAGATTTTCCGTCAATAATTTTATTGGTCATGCCGAAATCGAGTGAGTAGCCTGCCAAGACATGACCTAACCAGATATTCCCCTTCTCCACTACCGCTTTGTGCCTTGGAGCATAATGCCCCCCTCCAAGGCCAATCATGACATCCCCCTCTCCTTTCCAATTACCTATTGGAGTGTTACCACTTAAACCCAGAACTTTGCAAAGAACACTGGCCCAGACTTTGAGTGCATCTTCTCTGCTCCAGTCAGACTTTGTGGAGCCTATCTCTATGTAAAGAGTAGGTGCATTTAGCACTGGTCCGTGATGTGTTGCTTCTATTGTGAGATCAAAATATCCATCTAATTTTTTCTCTCTTGCCTCCTTTAGCATCTCCCTATACAGAGATGCAAATCTCGGAGATGGTGGGACTAAATACCCGTTGATACCGCCCGATTTGCCAGGCATTCCAGACGGGTAAATACCTGGTAGTCCGATAGCATGCAGAGTTATCGCAGGAGTGTCTGTCGAAGAAACATGCCTAGAAAGAACTAGAATTTCGTTTACTTTGCAAGATGTCTCGTTTTCATGGACTGTATCTATTGAGTCTGCATGGATATGGATTTTTTTTATCGACAGAATGTGGACATCGCAAATCAGGTGTTTTACAACGCGACCATGGGAGAAAACCTCCTCTTGAGCCCACTCAGAGGACCTGAGTAATGAGTCACGGAGGTTAACCGATGCATCATCGGACTCGGAGCATAAAATCAGAGTCACCATGCTACTCGCAGGGGAGCCATGTATTCAATATTGTAGCCACACCTTCAAGCAGTAGTGTCCAGACGCAACTTCAACATGGTGCATAATGTTGGGTTCAATCCAGTTAGGATTGATAAAGGCGAGGAACATTCTTTGATAGTTGGATCAGATGGGCAAATGTTGGAAATAGATAATCAAAATGAGCGGGTTACTGATGAGGTAATGTATCCATTTCCGGATGTATCATCATGTGGCGTTGTTAGCTCTGATAGTTGGATTGGCTCGTGGGTCGATAGAGGTATGAGAAAGGCCTACATGGGCTCATTTCCGTTAGGTGTAAAGTGGGAATCTGCTGGCTCAGACTCTGATGAAACTGAAAATGGAGATATTGATAAATCTCTGAGCAGATCTGCTTCCTGGACTAGAGAATTACAGTCTGAACCTCTTGCCATGTGCATGGTGGAGGGTAATATCGTTTTTGCGTGTCTTGGTTCCGGGATATATATGATAGACGGGAATGCGAGTGAGATTTGGAGGTCACCCTACCCTCGATGGAGAGAGCTTGAGGACCTAGTTGGAATTGACTCGATTGTTTCCTTGATTGACAAAGAAGATGAGATATATGCATTCTCATCTTCTGGAGGTTATTCAGTGGTCTCCATGACTACCGGGCACGAGGTAAATAATGGCATTCTATCTAATCTCCCAGAAAGGGTACATGATGTTAGATTTAACAAGGATTCCGGATGGATAATAATGCTACATGGCAAAAAAATAGCCTTATTGAATGACCTTGATTCGAAGCCGGTCATTTACAGAGTCCCTGGACCTGTGTTGGACGTATCCCCTTACGAGGGAGGGTGGAAATGGACAGGATGGAGGCATGATGGATGTCTCTCCAATGGGAAGCTGAGTACGGTTGTTAGAAACGAAGTCGGAATATCAATTATTGGTGATATGGTACTGACCAATAGTGGATCTTGGAGTGTGTTTTACGATGGAGCTCCATTGGACGATAGACTTAGCTAGCTTCGATATTTATTCGTTTTTGACCGTATAACCACATTTTCCGCAGGACTTACGATCTTTATGAATGGCCAAGAAAATACCTGGCCCGCATCTAGGATTTGGACAGAACTCCCCACGCTCCAATTTCCCTTCTTCAATCTTGTACTTCGACCACTTAGAGTTAGCATTCGGGCTGTCTGACATCACTCATTCCCTCCTTCTCCGTCTTCTGATGAGTCGTCACCTCTAACCTTCTTATGCCTCTTTACTATGAAATTAGGCTCGATTGACGACGCTTCCTCTGTGGAGTATACTAGTGCCAGCCCGGTAGTTCTCGGCATACCGAATCTCGTTGAAACGTCTTTGATGAAAATTAGCTCTTCTTTTGCACCCGGCTCGACCTTAGCTGCGGCGGCAACCATCTGCGAAAGATCGGGGGTGGGAGAATTAGGATGGTCCCAAATAAATCTAATTTCGACCCTGTCTAGCAATGGGTTATCTTTTCTTTCAATTACTTGCATTTATTCACCTACCTGATGTTGACTTTGAGGGCATAATTACCCGGCCTAGTGATATTTAGCCTCTTGGCGACTTCTGACCTGGCTGGATTGAGAATTACTACAAATCCTTGCCAATCGGTTGTTACAGGAGAATTGGGACAATGAGGGCATTGAACTGGATCGTTTTTGTTCTCTGGATCGGGGAGAATCTGATTGCATTCCCCACATGCAAATGGTTGCTTGGCCATTCTAATCGTTCTCCGTAATCCAACCAGCTGCGCCAAGACCGTCCATCTTGCAATTCAGGCCAATCTTACTTGCCCTTGGATCATTCTGGTTGATAGCTTTTGAAACTACTCTAGAACGTACGTGGGATCCTTCTTCTATGTGTTTTCCAGATTGGGCCCCCTCAATCCTCCTTATTCCCATATTAACCTGAATTGGCTCATCTAATATCTGTGACTTGTGGAGGAGTGCCTCAACAGGTCCAATCCTCACGAATGCTCCGTATTCTGAGACATCTGATACATACCCATCAACTACTTCATTATTCTCCATATTGAAAAGAAGTGCCTTGAAGCTGACAGCTTGATAGATTGCTCCATCCCCGTGTATTATTTTTCCCCTTCCAACAGGCGTGTGATCGAAAGTCAAAACAGTGTAATTTTCATCAACATCAAATCGTCCTTCGAAGGCATCATTAGCAAGACTGTCTATGTGATCTACCAGACTCTGTCCCTCTCTAATATACTCTGCTGGTATACGAATAGTGTCTTCCCGCTCAACAATACTGTACATTTTTTTTCCTCCAAACCAGACCTCTCCAAGGTACGCCGGGACGGGGGGATATCCCTCCCGTCCTTCATTGGCAGAGCCTCTGGAGGAGAAGTCCTTGACCTCGCGACCTGCCTCTCCTGTATAAGCACAACGGATGCAAAGATATGCTCGGCTAGGGGCAATAATCCCTCAGACCTTCGGTCTGAGAGAGAATATGGTGGGAACGTTCAAGAGTGTCACAAATACCATATGCTAATCTGATGGCATCTCTTGCATGGACTGAGGGCAGGGCAAATCATCGTAGGGCACTTATCATTTCGGCAATAATGTCTCTTGTGGTTTTCTATCCACTAGCTTTGGAAGAGGTCGCTAAGACTGGAATATCAGAAGATAGTTCGAAGCTTACCACTGGTGTGGTGAATCCATGGGAGGATGGAGACCAACCATGGCCCCAATCCGGGAGAACCCCAGGAAAAACGTCTGCTAGTCCTGTGCATGACCCAATGGGTAGCTTAAATTCACTTTCATCCATTACTTCCCCTATTGTTAATTGGGAATACGGCAACTATGACATCGGTACAGATTCTCTTGGAACTCCAATCGGCAATTTTAGTGATTCCCTTCTAGTCGATTCAGAAGCTAATGAAAGATGTGGAGGTAGCTCACTTTACACAGTATTAGTTCAGACCGATACTACCTCAGGGGATAGCTATCTAAGAGTGATCGAAGGAGAAGATTCCGACTTGGCATGGGAAGTTAATCTTGGTCAAACTGAGGCCATCAAAGCTTCTCCAATGATTATCGATATCGATGGTTCTGCAGGTCCGGAAATTCTAGTCGTGTATGATTTAGTGGTAGGAAGCGATGTCACACTGCGAGTTGATGCTTGGTCACCTAGACTAGTTTGTGATGTCACGGGATGGTCACCGAGTGGCACGCATGACAGTCAATTACTTTGGAGTTGGGAGGAGCCCGATGCGATGATAAGTAGCGAGGAGGGCCCGTACACCGGAAATATCTGGGGCGGACATAAGCCTACCTCACAACCTCTACTGGCTGATTTGGACTTGGATGGCGATGCAGAACTAGTGATAAGCAGCATAAGGGAGAGTGACAATTCCCCCCAGGTAATTGCAATCAATCTCCCTTCTTCTGGTTCACCTACTAAGATTTGGGATAAGAACTTGAGATACGGAAGTCATGGGTCCGACCCTGTTTTTGTTCAGACTGATGATAATACAGCTTATGTGATGCTGACAACAACTGAGTCGACAAATGGTGCGATGTGGCTATGGAAGCTTGACTCATCGAGTGGTGACCCCAGTTGGGATGGCAAGTCACTGGGCAACCTAGACGGGGACTCGAATGTACCTCATATCAGATTACCTGGGCCGATCGTGGCTAATCTTGATCAGGATAGTAGTCCTGAGATTATTGTCACCATTCCAACCGATAGTGACTCATCAGGAACTCTTGATGGGGCTGAATTTAGAGGCTTAGAAGTCGCAAATGGATCTGAAATATGGAATTACAGGTCTCCCAATGGATATGCTGATTCTCCACCACTACCGATTGATACTGATGGTGACGGAGACCACGATAGGATGTGCTGGATTACATGGTGGCAAACCACTACCGCCAGACATGGAATAACTGGATGTGTGGACGATGTAGATACGTCAAGTCCGAATGAAGCCTGGTATCGAGATTTGGAACAAAGTAGCGGTACTCCGAATGATGAGATTGCTGTCTCTCAACCGATATGGATGGATATCGAGGGGACAGCGGAACCTGAATTACTGGTTGCTTATGGAAGATCACTATGGGGATTTGATGGTTCGGAAGGAACTGGTTCGGCCATTGGAACAGAGTGGTCAGATGATTTGGAGTTAAACCAGAGGACTTGGTCTTCTCCATCATTGGCAGACATTGATGGTGACAATACGCTGGATGTGATTATTGGGGCAACAGTAGTTTCTCTAGAGAGCCCTGATATCAGACCTCTACTTGATGGAAGAGGAATTGAGTTCGATCCAACCTCTCCTAATCCAGGACAAAATGTTCAGATTTCAGCATTTATTGAGAATTCTGGGACAGGTAATCCAGATTCCGATGTTGACGCAGTTTTATATGTCGATGGAATAGAAATAGGGAGAGAGAGATTTTCATCCATGCAACCTGTTTCTCCTTCTGGAACAGGGTCTTTCGAATCTTTTTCAGTCGAATGGTCGGGACCATTGGGGGACCATGATTTTACATTGGAGATTGATCCGTTTTCCAATCTTACTCAGACCAGAAGAGATAATGACGTGTTCTCCAAGACCTTGTCAATAATTCCTACATACAATGTCACTTTTGAAATCTCATCAGAGCCTTTGAGAGTCAGTCCTGGAGATTCGGTCGAGGCCATCCCGATAGTAAGATCAACCGGGAGATTATCTGGTACTTGGTCACTGGAAATAGACGGTTCACAACTTCCATCGGGCTGGACCTGGGAGGATGTTACGCCGGGAGGTAGCAGTGGCGTTGAGATAGCAGTAGGGGATTCTTGGTCACCTGTAATTGAGATAGTGGCCCCTTCCTCTGCCCTAGGCTCAGATACAGGATTCCTAGGCTTGACGATGTCTCTAGATAGTGACTCCAACGTTAGTGTTTCATCCATACTTCCCTTAGAGGCAAATAGGACTAGGGGGCTATCAATTAGGGGCCCTGAAGGGGCGTCATACAGTTCTGGTTATGGATTAATAGGAGATTCTGCGCGAGCATGGATAGTTGTGGAAAATATTGGGAATGCTGCAGAAAATCAAATCTCATTGGATTGGGGGAACACACTATGGGGGAGTGATTTAAGATTAATTGACAATAATGGGAATGAAAGGTTTGCATTGGTTCTTGAACCGGGAGAGAGGCTAGTTTTGGAAGCTAACCTTGATGTCCCAGTTGTTGATGAAAACCAACAGACAGTCTTAATTGGCGATCAAGTAGAGACATCCTTAACACTATGTGTAGATGGGAGTGAGGGATGTCAAACTGTAGATTTGACTTTCATTGCTTCCGGGGTCGTAAGTAGGAGTCATATCAGAAGTGTTCCTTCGAGTGGCCTAGAGTGGATTATAGAAGCTGATGGCCCTACAAGTGAAGATTTACTGTCATGGTCATTATCATCAGCTGGAATGGCAAAAACTGGTTGGTTATGGACAGCATCGGGTGATTTGCAAATAAATGGAGATAATCTTTCGATGGATGTTTCTAGCGGAACTGGAATTGGCCTTCTCTCTCTAAGTCTTCCAAGTAATGCAGCCCCTGCATTTCACTACTTCGCAGATTCTAGTGATGAGTCAGCATCTCATTATCTTAGATTATCGATAGAGATACTCCAAATATTCAGATCCTCGATGGTTATCTCATCGCCTAGTGAACAGCCGTTTCTCGTAGAGGTAGAAGATGATTCCCTTGTTGTATTGAGGTTAGAAAATCCCGGGAATGGGGATGATTCATTCAATTTAGGCTATTCGCTAATACTAGATGAAAATATAACGGAAGATCCGGGGATTGATGTCTCTTTTTCCAGAGATTTAGTTTCCCTTTCAGCGGGTAGCCTCACTACTGTTCCTGTAAGTGTAATGCTTCCTGAGAATACTCCTGCCAGAGTCCCTCTGAAGATTTTGTTCTCTATGCAATCAGAAGGTGATTCTAATGCCCTATCTACTGTCGAAATAGTATTTGAGGCTAGGCAGGACCACCAGTGGAATATCTATCCATTCTTTTCTAGTGAGTCAGGGAATATTGATGCTGAGGGAGGAATATTCCAAGCCGATCCGGGAGAGTTTGTTTCATTGGATGTAATGGTAACAAATGTTGGAAATCTAGTGGATGATTTAACACTGACAACATCAGTAGTAACCTCGCTTCAGAATGGGGATGTATCGACGGAATGGATTTCCAGCGGGAGTGCCATTACTAATGTAGGAGTAAATGAAACCGTAATGATGTCCGTCGATACCATCATTCCTCTCGAAGCATGGAGCGGATCATCGGCAGAAGTGACTGTTACTTCTACAGCACAAGGTCAAGAGATTACATCATTCTCTTTCTCTGTAGTCTCGGGACATGTCCCGTCTTGGAATGCGGTAATTGATCAAGCGAACTTGGAAGTTGCGACCCATGGTTCAGAGATCACACTGTCCGTATTACAGATGGGCAATTCCCCCAGTCGTCCTTTCATCTCTATGTTTGTTTCAGGGGAGCAGGGATGGGAAATTGGGAATGTGTCGGATATGCCAATCATAAACCCTGGAGAAAGTGCACCTCTATCGCTAAATGTTACGCCCCCTGAAAATGCAGTACACGGAAGGGCAGTCGAGTTGACTTTGAGAATCAAAGAAGGAGATTCCAGTGGACTATCAGAGATAGTGTTTCCACTAAGAGTTGAGGTAACATATGATTTCTCTCTGTCGGGACAGGGGGATTGGGTCGTCAGCCGGGATGGCGGGTACCCTCTGGCATTTATCGAAAATTTGGGGAATGCGCCAAGCACAATTTCAATTCAGATACTCAGCCTGCCACTTGGTTGGGAGGTCTCTGGTAATCAACATGTTATCTTGGGCGTTGGCGAGACCTCTGGTGTCCCAATTGAGTTGCTTCCTGCCGAGAGCTGGGGCGGAGATGTCAAGACAATCAGAATACTGGCTGAGGACTCTGAAGGTAATCAAAGAGAGATCTCGATGGACACAAGGAAAGAGAGTCATTCATGGTCCTCCAGTCCAGTAATCATCTCTACTTCTGGCGATAGCTACATCTTGGATATTCATGGAGCTGGTTCAGATAGTGTGGTGATTGATTCCGCTAGTGGTCCACTCTCGTGGAGCGATGCTGGCGGATGGCTATGGGGCTCTAGTACGTTAGGAAATGGAAGTCTAAATGTTGATCAATCTACAACACTGGAATATAGATCATGGGTTTCAGAACCATCTGTCAGGCAGGGGAGTTGCTCAATAGGTGGAAATGTAGATGACGTTGAGGCTAGTTGTACAATAATGAATGGGAGTGAGAAATTTGGTTACACTGTTATCCTTTCAGATGACCGGGGAAACATGCTAGATTCAATTTCTGGATTTCTAGGCCAGGGGGAATCATCGGGGATGATTAATCTAAGTGCGGACGGATGGAGCCCTGCGCCTGGAACAAGCGAGTTGACAATCAGGGCTATTGATTCCAGAGGAGTTGAGTTTTCATCTAATAGCAATACATTCGAGGTTAGAAGGACAGATTGGAATATCGGATTGGTAGGATTAGAGATTATCGGTACTGGCCAAGAACAAGAAGTGTCCATACTCACCAAGAGAGATAATTATCAAATTCTAGATGGTTCAGTTTGTATAATTTCCATTCAAGCCGGAAACGACTTCTTTGCAGAATACATGGTTGAAATGTCAGAATCTAGTGCCTTAGCTCCCAGGCCCGTCATTGACAGACCCGATGTCGCAGATGGAATAGAGTTAGTAGCTACTATATCTTGTGAATTTCCTTGGGACATAGATTCTGACTCTTCGGACAATGAAGCTAGGATTATTCTATCAGGTTCAGGAGAAACTGAAGGAGGATTCAGTGACTCAAGTACTGCGATTGCATCGGCCAGCTTGGTGATTGGAATTTCCATTGCTTTCGCGTGGATGGCTAGAAACTTCCGAGAGAGTAGGGAAATGATGGAGAGAACTAGGCTAGCTGTAGAGAAAAAGGCACTGGAAAAGAAGGCTAGTATGGCCAATAAGAAGGAGTCTCAGAGTCAGAAAGAAGAAGAGGGCGTATTCGAGAATTTAGAAAGTGTCCCAGAAGTTCCGATTAAAAAATTATCTAATGATGTGGAAGATAGTCCAATGGATAGCTTTGAACAGCGGCTTAGTCGCTTGAGGTCTGAAAAGTAGTGGTGAGTTAATGCCCGTGAATTCAAATCTACCAAACTTCCACACATTTGACCCCATAGTTAGGGATCCTCTAGATATTATCCCTGCAGTGCTTTCTTCCATGGGAGGAGATCATGGAGAACTGAAAAGAGAGAGTCCATTTTCAATTGATATTCAGAAACTAAAGGATGGTATTGAGCCAACTTTTGACCCTGCCACAATGCTATATCTTTCCATAGGAGAATTGGATTTAGAGGGGAGAAGAACTGAACCCATAGACTCCAGTTCTGGCAAGGAAAGGCTGGGACGATTTCCTTATGGGGATGGAAATATCGTAACGTATCTCCTAGAAAATACCAAGCAGAAAGGAGATATGACAGTGCTACATGATCTTCTATCGAAACTTTCTGACGGATTATCTGAAGATAATCTAGGAGAATTGGGATTCAGACATGGTTTTGGTGGATTAACACTACTTGGATGGTTGAATGTGCAGGAAGTATCAGAGTTGAGTAATGCTATTCGCTCTGGACGATGGAAGGTTCTTTCTGAAGAGCCTTTGGATGGTGGTGTTGATTATGCTTTCAGGCTCTTACTTGCAATGCTGAGGACTGCGCAAAGGAGAAGATGTGGAGTTCTAATGAGAAGGCACTCTTAGCTAGAATTCTTCACCGGTTAGCCGTTCGAACATACCTGCATAAAGATCGGCGGTTTGATCGATTATCTTACTTGGAAGTGCTGGGATGGGCGGTTCTTCTGAACCTGCCTCTCTGGCTTCATAGAGTTGCTCATAGTGACCAGTTGAGAGATAATGCTCCCTGACAAACTCCTTGGACAAGGATACTATTTTCCCATTTTCATAATCGTCAGCCGCCCACCACCTATCTTCATCTAGAGTCCCGAATGAATCAACTAGAACGGGTATTCGACCGGGGCCAAGGGCGAACTCTTTCTTTCCGTCAACATGAATGAGTCCTCTCTTGGATGCTTCAGTATGTATAATTTGGTCTATCTTAACAACGATGTCAAGAATGGTGTCGAACTCCTCATCAGTTAAATTAGAAATCTCTAAGGCTTCCTTACGGTCTAGTAACCTGTCGAATTTCTCAAATTTGGTGGAGACTTCAAGATATGGAGAAGGTAGTTTAATGCCTTCATGCAATACTGTTCCGGCATCAAATCCAAATTCCTCTGCGCCGACATCTCCCCTGTCATACCTTCTCCAACCTCCCCCTGCCAGGTAGTGTCTGCAAATAACCTCAAGCGGAACGAAAACATTCTCCATATCTCGAGGAATCGCGCCCGGCTCTCTGATTACTTCGAATCTTCGCGCTAGAACCCTATCCGGCGCGTTCATTTCAATAATATGAGTTTCACATATTCCTGCCTCTTCAACAAGTTTGAACCAATGGCAGGAAGTCCTGTTTAGGCTTTCTCCCTTTCTAGGGACCAAGCTTGGTATGATTTGATCGAAGACACTAATCTGGTCCGTATACCTAAATTCAATAATATCTGGATCATCCGTACTCCATACTTCCTTGACTTTGCCCTTGTATAGCATGCCTACCATGGCCTTAGGAGAGGAAAGATGATGATGAACATTACTGAAAGACATTCGGATCTTTGAGTACCGCCGGGACTATATCCGAAGAACCTCGCCAAGCAAAGGGGAGCGGATGATTGAAACAATGAATTCTAAGGGGCGGAGAAGACATCCCTTGGCATTTCCCAGCATTTTTCCAATCGTCTTAATATCACTACTAGTACTTTCTATCCCGGCTAATGCACAGGAATACAGAAGTGGCTGGGACATTATTGACAGTGGCACCCTTGAGGACCTCTATTCAGTAGAATCACAAGGAGATGAGATTTGGGCTTTTGGAGAAAATGGCATAATGATAATGAGTTTAGACGGGGGACTTACTTGGGGAGTTGGCGAGTCTCTAACCTTATCTGATTTGACAATATCCAGCTCTGGGTATGGATCCTTCCTAACAGCTAGCAGTGACGGTACAATTTTAATTAAGTCCGCCAATGATACAGAGTGGTCGAACATTACTTTTGACTTTGGAAATGAATTGATCTACGGAGCATGCCTTACTGGTGTCTCTGAATTGGTAATCGTTGGGGGAAATGGGACAATCTGGACTTATGAAATCAATGAATGGACCAATCGTTCGGTATCAGGGTGGAATTTGTTTGACGTATCTTTCTTGGATTCTGAAAGAGGAATCGCTGTTGGAGAACAGGGGACAATACTATTCTCAGACGATGGCGGAGAATCCTGGGATTACAGAGACGCACCCACAGAGGCCTCTTCTTCAAGGATTACCGATGTGGAGTTCTTCAGTGAAATTAGAGCATATGCCATCACAGATGAGGGAGGAGTGATCAAGTCTTCTAGAGAAATTAACACTGCAGTGGGATTTCTCTGGAATATGCAATATTTTGAGTCTGAGGATAACTCGGCTGATTTGGGAGAAAATCTAACATCGATAGAGATCGCAACGACAAATAAATTTCTTCTCTCCGGTAAAGAAGGATATCTCTCTATGAGTAAGGACGGGGGCAATATAGTAACTAGACAGATCATACCACTAGATAATTCGACATCAATCAACGACATTACAATGATGGATAGCTTCAACGGAGTGGCAGTAGGCAGTAATGGGTCCTTACTACTTACAGAGAGGTCTGGGGAGGACGAACAGATTGGATTTGAGGTTATGGACTTCTCAGAATTTGGAAACTTTGTAGACTACTCAAAGGGGATGTTGATTGATGGTTTGTACGCCACGATTAATATTGTGATCTTCGGTATTTTCCTGGGATTCTTCCTAGGGATATCCCTCTCAATGATGAAAACATCGCCCACTACTTTGAAAGATATTTCTCAGAAGAGAAGCCGAACAGCTGTAAGGATCGCGGGAGTCATTTTTACGGTTATTGGAGCCTCTTTTCTTAATCACCTAGTCCCCATAATTAGAGATCTAGGATTGGATGGTTGGGAATATATTTACGCCCCGATTGGAATCATTAATCCTGATGGAATAACAGGGGACCTACAATTCGAAAACTTCCTATTTCTGATTCTCGGAGTTTGTCTGTTACTTTTGGGAATACTCCTCGTTTCAGCAAATGGCGAGTATAAGAAATCGCATTTCAATATCAGAGGCAGAAATATTATTTGGAATCCCTGGGGAATTAGGCCTCTAAATTTCATTGCAACGATATACACAGATATTTTCAGAAATACCCCTTTGATTGTTCAGTTTTTATTCATACATTTCGGAGTTCAAATAGGTGCATTAGTCGGAGACCCTGGTGCAGAGATATTAGGAAATTCGAGTAACTTTATCCTATCATTCTTGAGAGATGATATTCTTTCTAACAGGGCCTGTGTTAGTGCTATTTTTGCGTTGGGACTGAACTCTGGAGCGTATCAATGTGAGACGATTAGAGGAGCTATTTCGGCTATACCATCGGGACAGATGGAGGCGGGCAGAAGTATAGGCCTAAATTACATCCAAACAATGAGACTTGTAATAATGCCTCAAGCCATTAGGATATGCATTCCTCCGATGGGTAACGAGATGGTAAATCTAGTACTAAATTCATCACTTGCTATGGTCATAGGCTATTCAGAGCTCACTCGGAAGGCCAAGCTAATCAACGCAGTGACTTTCCAGGTATTCTGGTCATATGGGATGGTCTTAATTTCCTACTTTATAGTTACATGGACACTTGCATTGTTCTTAAGATACATGGAGAATAAGACTAGGATTCCTGGACTTGGGATATCGGGAGGGAGCTAAATGAGCAATGTACTAACAATTGTAGATATGCACAAGACATATTCCGGCGGAGTTCATGCAGTACGAGGTGTTTCATTTGATGTCAATCAGGGGGAATCAGTAGCCATTATTGGTTCGTCGGGAAGTGGGAAGTCCACCGTACTAAGGTGCATAAACAGGTTAATCGAGCCGACCGAGGGAGAAATAAGGCTTCGTGGTAATCAAATTAATACTCCCTACACAGACATTAACGACGTCAGATCTAGAATTGGGATGGTATTCCAATCATTCGAGCTATTTTCTCACCTCAAAGTAATTGATAACGTCACACTAGGACTTAGGCATGTCAGAAAAATGAGCAAAAGGGATGCGGAGAATGCGGCTCTTGAGGTTCTTGAAAAGGTAGATATGCTGGATAGGAAGGATGCTTATCCCGGAAATTTATCCGGAGGTCAGAAGCAACGTGTAGCTATTGCTAGGGCGCTTGCAATGAAGCCCGAGGTTATGTTATTTGATGAGCCAACTAGTGCTTTAGATCCAGAATTGATTGGTTCGGTACTGAAAACTATCAGAGGACTGGCTGATGAGGGAATGACAATGATAGTCGTAACACACGAAATAGGCTTCGCTAGAGACGTGGCAGACAGAGTGTTGTACATGGATAAAGGAATTATAGCGGAATCTGGGAAATCGTCAATTATAGATAATCCAAAAACTGATCGTCTGAAGAGATTCTTGTCGTCCATCGCCGAGGAAGACTAGATCATTCCCTGCGAGGTCATAGCTTCTGCTACCTTGAGGAATCCGGCTATATTTGCTCCAGCAACGTAGTTTCCGGGCATTCCAAATCTTTCAGCAGTTTCATATGCATTCTTATGGATATCGACCATAATAGCATCTAGCCTAGAATCAACCTCTTCACGAGTCCATGATAATCTGAGACTATTCTGACTCATTTCAAGTCCAGAGGTGGCGACTCCCCCAGCGTTAGATGCCTTTCCAGGGGCAAAAAGAATTCCATTCTTGAGGAATACTTCGATGGCCTCTGGGGTACAAGGCATGTTCGCCCCTTCTGCTACGGCAATCACCTCGTTTGAGACCAACATTTCTGCTTCGGATCCATTCAGCTCATTTTGAGTGGCACAGGGTAGAGCGACGTCAACATTCACTCCCCACAGGCCATTGGGTGTCGGCTCGGGCTTGGATGGATTAAACTGTACGCCTTCGAAGTTATTTGCATATTCGGAAATTCTTCCTCTTCGGTTATTCTTTAGATCCATGATCCAATCTAATTTCTCTCGATTGATTCCTGAAGGATCGTGAATCCATCCGCTGGAGTCGGACATTGTAACCGGCTTACCTCCAAGATCGATAACCTTCTCACAGGCAAACTGGGCTACATTTCCAGAGCCTGAGATAGCGACAGTAGCTCCTTCAAAGGACCTTCCAGTTGTCGCGAGCATCTCACGTGCGAAGTAAACTAATCCATATCCTGTAGCTTCCGGCCTGATTAGAGAGCCACCGTAAGACCTCCCCTTTCCGGTTAGAACTCCGGTGAACTCGTTAGCTAGTTTCTTGTACATGCCAAACATATATCCTATTTCTCTCCCACCAACACCAATATCTCCAGCTGGAACATCCAAATCGGCACCAATGTGCCTCCATAATTCCATCATAAAAGATTGACAGAATCTCATTACTTCGGAGTCCGACTTGCCCTTTGGATCGAAGTCAGAGCCTCCCTTCCCACCTCCCAGAGGCAATCCAGTAAGGCTATTTTTGAAGACCTGTTCAAATGCTAAGAATTTTAATATGGATTGGTTTACACTTGGGTGAAACCTAAGGCCGCCTTTGTAGGGCCCGATTGAGCTACTCATTTGAATTCTAAATCCTCTATTTACATTGAGTTTTCCATTATCATCATACCAGGGAACCCTAAACTGAATAATTCTTTCAGCCTCTACCATCGACTCTATTACGGGCATATACTCGGGATATTCATCAATCACTGGAGAAAGGGTCTCCAGAACCTCCTCCACTGCCTGATGAAACTCAGGTTGGTCCGGGTCTCTTGCAATTACGCTGTCGTATACTGATTTAATTCTGCTATCCATAGCACTCACCGGCGGTTGAAGATTCCTTTTTTTGGTACCAGCCGCTTTCGCGAGTGGCTTTGCCCTTTTGAATCATATCCCAACAATACATGAGTCAAAGTACCAATTAGGAGAATAGGATGTTATCGGCAACTTGTGAAACCTTGTCTTCATTTCCTGGTAAAGTCATGACATAGAATACAGCCTGACTAACCTGCCTGTTTCTCAGTGCCTCAGCAATTGGAGTGTGTTCCCTCAACCACCTAGTCCTACCGTCATCCCCGATAATTCTAATATCAACCTGGGACATTCTTGGCTCAGCTAGTAAGAGCTTGATATTTGGAACGTCTATGGCAACGTAACCTGGCTCTAGTCCAGACCTCCTAGCGATCTCATCCTCTAATTCTCTTCTCTTATTGGAATTGGACGCAAGTTCTGCTAGTAAATTGATGTCTTCTTCGGTTAGATCTTGCCTTCTTTTGGATAAGCATACTTTCAGGAGTTGTCTATATTTGAGTCTCCTAATCATATCTCTGGCAAAATCACCCGCCTCGTGCAACACTTGCCAAATCTCAGCATCCACTCTCCTCTGAAGATCAAAAGAGTCGGGAGTGTTTTCTTCACTTCGCTCAACTGCCCTCGAGAGCATTACCTCGGTAACTCTAGTGACTCTGTGGAAATATACTGCACTGTACATCAAACCTCTGGCAACTAGCATACCTTCTAGCGCTGGGAGACCTCCTTCTTCAACGGAGATATCCCCCCCATGTCTTTCTAGACACATGACTAGCCTTCTGTGATCTATCACACCGTGCTTTACGCCAGTAAAGTGCGAGTCCCTGAGTAGGTAGTCAATTTGATCACAATCCACAGGCCCATGAATCAGGTGGGCCATGGTATTGTCGTTTTGGACAAAATTAGTTCTCCCCTCAGACCAGGAGAGTAGATTTCTCTCTGAACCTCTGGCACCGGGACCTCTGATAAGGCCAGCGACCTCCTTAGGATCCATGCCATGATTTTCAAGAATCTCAGGAACGCTTACTCTGTTCTGAATTGAGGAGTCTTCGCCATCCCTCAATACATCATAATCACCGAGAATTATTCCCTCTGTAATTGACATGTGGTCCAAACCTCCTCTTTCGTGTAATATATGTTCCAATGTATGAGAATATGGCCCGTGCCCTACATCATGCAACAGCGCCGCCACTCTTACTGTATCGGTTTGATAATTATCCAGTCCGATGGACTCTGCCATCATACTAGAAACATGTGATACGCCAAGGGAATGCTCAAAACGGGTGTGGTGCGCCCCGGGGAATACTAAATGTGCTAGTCCTAGTTGTTTGATGTGGCTTAGCTTATTCATCTCGGGGGTTTTGAGAAGCTCCTCTCTGACTCCATCAATCCTGAACTGCCCATGGATTGCGTCATTGATTGTTTTCATCGTAGACCCGGTGGTTGCGAGAGTGTACTCCCCATTAATAGAACTGCTGTAGTATGTAAAAGTAAATTGCATTTCAATTGTATGACAAATGAGATACAATTAATACCCCCCTCCCCTTTCGATTGACCAGAAGGTAGCCAGTATGTCCGGTCACAGCCCAATGGTTTCGCTGAGAATACCCGAAGATCATCTACTGGAGCTAGACCAATTAGTTGGCTTGGATGGAATGAGAAATCGTTCTGATGTTATTCGAATGGCAGTGAGAAAATACCTCTCTGATGAGCACAACATTAGTGGCGATAGGGTACAAGTTAACCTAGGTCCAGATCTTAGCTCCAGGATGGAAGATTTTTGCAAGTTGCATGGTGAAAAACCTGACTCGGTTTTGAGGCAAGCGGCCAGGGAACATATCAGAAGTGTTACACTTGAAGATACTAAAGTTACAGATTTAATCTATTCTAGAATGAGTGAGCTTAGAGAAAGAAGTGGCGATGATTCAAACGCTATATGAGGCGAGGGAAATGTGTGAGGATGGGATGCACGGAACCACCGCGGGAGGGCCTGATGGCCCTCTCGCACCCAAATATAACGGCCTGAGTGGACTCAGAGATAGGGCTATGAAAGCGTTAGGAAACAGTTTCTACTGATTTATGGCTACCCAATCTTCTTGGTCATCCTTTTCACGGGAGGGTTATGAGTGAGGGTGCAGAGCGTAATTCTGGATTATTTTTCGCTCATGAAGTAGCTAGAAAATCTCAGAGTGAGATGATTTCAGATGGAATTAACACCCTTATCGAGGGAGGATTCCTCTTAGCAGCTGCACCGACTGGAATTGGAAAAACGGCTGCGGCGTTGGCTTCAGCTCTCCATGCATCTTTTGATAATAATCTAGCTAGTGAAAAACCCAAAATAATTTTTATGACAGGGAGGCAGTCTCAACATAGAATCGTAGTTGACACTGTTCGTAAAATTAACACTAGAATACCTGATGGGATACCAAAAATAACGCTGATAGATATTATCGGCAGAGAAGGAATGTGCGAATATGTGGATCGTTCTACTGGAAAATGTAGTTGTGAAGGAGAAATAGTTGAGGAAACTCGCAAGGCTAGACGCTCAGACCTTAGAAAAAAGTTACTTGAACAGCCTCGACATGTTGATTGGAATGTAAAATATGGCATATCCAGAAAAGTTTGTTCTTGGGCTACAGCTAGAATGGCAGCAGGCCACGCGGACATTCTTGTATGCGATTACAATCATGTTTTCGTGGAAGGGGTTAGGGAGGCTTCCCTGCCTGCGATGGGTATTGAGTTGGAAAATTCTATTCTAATTGTAGATGAAGCACACAATTTACCAGATAGGATTAGGAGTGGATTGGAGAGAAGAGTAACACAAGATGTTTTCGCAAGGGCTTTGGATAACATAGAGGAGTACAAGGGAAATTTAGAGAAGGCCAATTCTGACCTTGACTTGCCTGAATCCGGACAGCTTAGAGATGCAAGGCATCTAGAGATGCAGATTAAGTCCCTTCGGACCCCTATGATAAATTGGTTGAAAGAAAGGAAAAAGGAGAATGAGATGACGAAGGGAGATGATATGAGAGTGCCTACTCAAGATTTCCTAGATGTATTCTCCAAAGCTACTGAAGGAGTGCTGGAGGAGGACGAGGGTGACGATATATCCAGAATTTTGTCAATGGTAAGTCGTTTATTCTCTGTGACAATAGACGAGGAAGAAGATTTAGATGACGAGGAGCAGAACGATTGTACCAGAATAGCAGAAATGCTAGAAATTTGTATAAGGTTCAGAAACAGTTCCGCTTTATCCTTGGTATTTGATGAAATTTTGGATATTCCGCGTATTACTTGCCATCTTCTTGACCCTAGTGTGGTGGGAAAATCTGTTTTTGAGAGTTGCCGTGGATCGATTCTTATGTCTGGTACTCTCTTCCCTCCTACGATGTATTCAGAGATACTCGGCATACCGACCAATAGGACTGTATGCAAGGTATATTCATCGGACTTTCCAGTTGAGAATAGGCCAGTTCTGATTGCGAGTGATGTGACTAGTAAATTCACAGAGCGTGAAGGAAGTATCCCCCTTATAGGTCAACATGTCAGAGCAGTTATTGAGAATACAAAGGGAAATGTAGCTATCTTTGCTCCTAGCTATACTATGTTAGAAAGAATATATTCAGATTTCATAAATTTGGGATGGAGTGGCGGTAAAGTAATTCTGAAGGAAGAGCAAAGAATGAGTAAGGGAGGCGTTGAATCTATGGTTTCGAAACTCTATGAACAGAAACAAATGGGAGGAGCAGTAATCTTTGGAGTTCTAAATGGTAAGCTTTCTGAGGGTGTCGATTATTCTGATAATGTTCTAAATTCATTAGTTTGCATAGGTCTTCCACTGCCGCCCCCTAGTGCCAAACAGGATTCATTGATACAGTACTTTACTAACAAATTTGATAGAAATAAAGCGTGGAAGTATGCCAGTCTCCAACCTGCCGTGAATAGTGTTCTTCAGGCCCTTGGAAGACCGATAAGGAAAAAGGAAGATAGGGCAATAATTGTATTACTAGAGAATCGGATATTAGAACGTCGGGTGAGTGATTGTATGCCTTCTATGATGAAGATCCAAACCTCAAGTCCCTCCAGAACTGCAGAGAGAGTAAAGGCATTCTTTGAGATCTAGTGAACAATGGGTTCATTGCAGACCGTCTCTTCCGTGAGTTATGGAGTGGGTCAAAATTTCAATAAGGCAAAAGGAAAGTAATGCTCATCCGAAACATGCACTTTTGGATACGGATGTTGGCCTGGATTCTGACGCCTCGTCATCACATCAAAGGTTCTTTTCTGATATTCCTCACATGGCAGAGGTGATTGATAATCACGAGAATTCTACAAAAAGGAGCTTGCTTCCCGGAATTGACTCAATAGGAGGATATGGCTCGATTAAATCATTTGGAGAGAGAGTCGCTGTAATAGGTGCTGAGTCCATCGGAGACGGATTGGAGATACCTCTATCCAAATCTCGAATGGAGGGGGCGATTCTTGAAAAAGGGTCTACTGAATCAGGGCAGTTTATCAGGTTTGTATCACCTGAAAAATTTGGAGGCATAATCGAGTCATTCAAGCTTCCAAATGGAATTACCTTGAATGAGGCATTCTGGGATGGAGATAAGTTGAGGATAACCTTCAATTACTGATCCTCGATTATTTTTCCTTTGGACCTCATTGGAACTTCTTCTAATTGATCGATTTCTTGTAATACCGAATTAAGTGCCATTTGCGCACTTTCCCTATGTTGATTTCCGAGGACGTGACTTGAGTACCTCGCTTCTTCGAATATCCTATCTAGAGATAGTAACGCCTGTTCGCTTATTGGAAGAGCGCTTCTGATCGCCATTTCGAACTCTCTTACGGTTTCAAAATCTCTTCTAAGGAAGCCCCTGCTCATTAGTATCTTGCAAAGTCCTTCATAGCAATTGAATATCGCTTCCCTAACTTCGTCTCCGGCTGCTAGAAGTTCTGCAGTGTAGCTAAAGATCCCTGCCAATTCATCAATGGCGGCCTTCTTTCTATTTCTTATGCTGACTACTAGAGCGGAAACTCCTATCATAAATGCGACTAAAATAATAGATATTATTGCAGGCCTCATTAGGGAATCAGAAGCTTCCGCTTGATAGTTTACGTTTACTTCACTAAATTGAGAAAGTTGAGTGGCATTGACCGGGTCGATGATATCCGAGTCAGAGCTAAACTCAATTTTCAGGTCGCCCCAGAAATCCCTATCCCAGAATGAGTGTTCATCATGGAACGATTCAAACTGATAATTGAAAATTCCATTCTCATCAGTTAATCCAACAACAGTAAAGAGGGTGTCAGTATCATTGGTTAGTCTGGCAGTAATTGAGACTCCCTCTACTGGAGGTGCGCGATTATCATCGGAAGCAGTTACATTGATTTTTCCAGAAATCTTAGATTGTCCTCTTTCGATGAAGATATTGTCGGGAATGAATTCAAAGTTGACACTAACTAGAATCTGTAGATCGAATTCAATTGATGCTCCATTCAGGTATCTCTCTGCATCTGGTTCAACATCTATAGTGAAGATAGAATTACCAGGAGGCATGAATGTCTTTGCATTGGAGGTAATCAGGAACTGACCTGTGGCTTGGTCCCATGAAATAATTGCATTTGGCTCAAGAGAGCCCTCCCACAGAAGCGAGATCTCCATCTCTTCCATTGTATTTCCATCGCCTCCAATTTCTAATACTCTGCCCCTAACTCTGATTGGCCTAGTTTCATCACTCCTAACTACCTCATCAGAGATGAGGAGTATTTCCACAATAATATCTGCTCTTGAGAAAACAGTAGTATTTGTCGAGTCGGATAGATATAGTTCCTCTCCGTAGAATTCAACAGAAACCAGATGCCCTCCACGGGATATCGAGTATCCCAGTTCGTGGGTGAATGAGAAAGTCCCGTCTGCTCCCGTTGTCGTCACCAGTACCGCAATGCCATCCAATAGGAATGTAACTTCCCTATTCTCTAATCCGGGGGTACCTGGAGAATCGGAATCATATAGCCTTCCAGAAAAGTTCCACGTTCCGCCCCTGGTTGCTACACTGTTCTCGACATTTAGGGTAATCTTAGTATGATATGCGATTGTAAGATTTGTTTCTGCTGAGGTCTGTCGGTAGTAACCTTGGTCTGGAGATATTACAGTTACAGGGTGGACTCCAACATCAAGGAATTCAGAGACAACCCAAGAAAGATGCCAGCTGCCATCCTCTTCGGTCACTGTGGTTCCTATCAATATGCCATCAACAAAAATCTGTAGGGAGTGATTTGAAAGCCAACCATCAGGAAGGTTATCTCTCACATCACCCCTAAGATTTAGTACGTCTCCAACTGCTACTGGCATTGGATCTTGCACAGTAAGAGTTGTGGATGAGAACACAGTGAAAATTGTTGTTGAGTTTGAACCAAGAATGAATTCCTCCCCCTGGAATAATAATCTGACTTCCCTTGGCCCCAGAGGCATGTCGGAAGGAACGGGGAAGAATAGACTGAATGAGCCGTTTCCATCTACATTGAGAGATGTCAACATTTGACCATTCATGTAAGCGTCGAGTGCCCTATTTGGGAGAGGCCTTCCTGCCCCATCGGTTAATATTCCTTCAATTAAAAGGAGTTCATTTCTGTCTATTTCTCCCTGAGGAGTAGTCAGGACCACCTGTGAAGTCTGTGTTACATTGAAAGTTGAGGTAACAGTAGAGAATAAGTAATACTCTGGATTCAGTGAATCTCCTTGTCCCATGGGGTCGACCCATGTGAAACCGCCTAGGAACTCAATGCTGAATGTATGCTGACCATAGTCCGTGTCTAGTGGAAGATCATATGTGATTTCCCATGCTCCAGAAGTAGAGTTTGAAATATCGATATAGAGAGGGCCTACGTCGATTCCATCTATGTAAAGATGGACAACCCCTCCCTTTGGAGAACCGTCCTCAACCAAGGGCAATCCTCGCTCATCTAGGAGGGTGCCACTGAATATCACTCGCTCCCCGGCAACGGCAGAGCCAGAGATATTTGAGACTTGGATGACAGTTGGAGCCAGGACAATAATCCTAGTCCAGGTCTGGTCACCGGATAAGCCAGTAGTTCCATTGATCCCGGCAAAAACTGCCGTAACAGTCATTGGCCCCGGATCCCTATTTGGATCAGTTGAAAGGCTGGTATTTATCAGGCCATTCAAATCTGTAAATCCTGACCAAGTCTCGATCCCATCCACCAAGATTTTGACTTCTACATTCGCAACATTTTCTCCTGCGTTGTCCATTATGGAAATATTGAGATCTGATGGTTCCCCCCTGATAGTTCTTGCATCAGGGTCCAAATCGGTTGGATTTATGATAGAGATCATTGAGAAGCCCCTACTGTCAAAGGTTCCGTAGCTCGAGCTTGAGCTGTAGTAATTCACAGTGGGTGTGTAGGTTGCTGAGATATTATGAGTCCCTCTCGGGAATGTCATATCCAAGAAAATCCTGGCTGACCAACTCCCATTAGGATCTACAGCTCCGCCGGAAACTGAGAATCCAATAGAAGCATTATCGATCAAGAAGGTTAAACTTGGTGAAAGTGGATTCCCTGATCTATCAACAATACCGCTACCGTTACTAGATGTTAGATTGCCAGATACGTCCAAGAAATTACCTGCAGTCGGGTTAGCGGTAATGGGACTGAACGAAATAGATGTTGGAGATCTAACAATTATGGTATTTATGTACGTGAATGATGAGTGTAGAGTCTCAGTTCCATTTGATCCATTGAACATGAGCATGACTGAGATCGTCCCCAAAGGATGAGAGTGTGGGACGTCGAATGAGAAATTTACAAAACCGCCAGAATTAGAGGAAATCTCTGATGTCATCCAAGTGTCATGGAATCTGGCAGATACGTTCATGCCAGAAATTTCTCTATCATTGTTGGATGACTCTGCAAGCCTAGCGCCGAAAGAAACTGAGGATCCCCGGTCCACTATTGTATTTATCAGTGGAACCCGATCTATGAATTGGACGACCCCTCTTATCAATATCGAGTCTGATCCTGTACCTGTCAGGTAGAATGGACTACTGCCATTTTCGACACTAACTACAACAGTCTTGAGCCCATTTGAAATTCCATCTCCTAATGGATCCGTCGGTACAGAAATGGAGAATGACCCATTTGAAGAAGTTGCGAAACCGGTTACTAACTTCTCACTAGGGTCATTTAGGAAGAATATCTCTATTGAGACCGGCCCATTTACTGTCCTATTAATGTCGAAGGAATCCATTACTTTACCTGTTACTAGGAATGACTGTCCTGCAGTTACTTCTGGGAGGGGAGAGTTATCTATCCGGACGTTGCTGACAACCTGAACTGTCAGGTTCATGTAGCTCTCGTTTGATAGCCATCTGCCTGCATCTTGAGTTACAAGGGAGTCGGTTAGGTCATCTGGAGCTGAGATGAGTACATCATAGTAGCCAGGAGCGGCATTGTTGGGTATCGTAGATTGGAATTCAACAACACCATCATTTCCAGTTACAGATGTGTTCATTAATTGCTGAAGTGGGCCTCCCCAATCGAAGTATATTTCCACAGTGGCGTTAGATAGCCTCTCGTTACTCTCGATATCTCTAACTGTCGCTGAAGCGGTCAGATTTTCTCCTGCAACCACTATAGCACTAGTATTGGTAGATTGAACATCGAACATTGTCTGAATCCCTATGTCAAAAGAATTCTCTGTAGCGGGATCATAGAAGTAGGGTATTCCGTTAGGTGAGTTCTTTTCGAAGTCCAAGATCAGAATTGCCTTATAGACTCCAGAGCCAATCCCACTGGGCATTGAGAACGATATATTGTATTCTCCGGTGGCAGTATCTAACCACTCTGAACCCAATGTGTACCGATCTGGAGGAAGGGGGTTGCCATCTGGTCCGGCAGGTAGGCTTGATGGCACATCTAAGAAGAGGGAGACAGAAGTGTTGTTGCCTGTAACAGTGGAATTCAGATCGGAATCGATCACTGTTCCTGAGACCCAAGTAGTGTTGCCCATTGGGACCCACTCCAAACCAAGATTGAAAATTGGGGAAGACCTGCCTTGAATCCTTACATTGTCAGTTGTTTGGTTAGGACTTATCCAAGTAGAACCGTTGTAGCTCAGTGTCCAAGGATAGTCGCCTGCAGGAGTTAGGGGCGATGGAGTCCAAGAAGGTGTTATTTTGGGAACATCTGGATCGGAGATATTCCAAACTTCAGTGTCATTAACAGATAAGGAGAAGAATCCTGGGAATGTAGTGATTTCTGTTCCAGTGTGGTCTGACAGGGAGACTAGGATATCGGATGTGGAGCCTTTAGGAGCTGGGATCATCGTATAATTGAAAACGATATAGCTCTTTATGCCATGTTGGTCAACTACTGTAGTTTCATCCTTTGCGAAAAGCTGATCCGCCATGTATTGATACCTTATTTCGACGAGCCCTGCGGGAATAGGGACATCAGAATCAAGGAAAGTCCAATTCAAGGCGAATTGCCCGGGATTAGACAGCCAGTCACTGTCATTTAGATACCATGAATTGAGGGTTTGGAAAGGAGCATTAGTACCAGATCTCCTCATCTGTAACGTCAAGGTTCCATTCAGGGACTCCGGGGTCTCAGATTTACTAAGGGCGGTACCATTGAGGTAAATTCTATTATTGATTTCCAGTAGAGTGTTATTCAATCCCTGGCCTTCCAATGAAATGGTTAGATTTGGAGCCTGTGTGAGATTCAGATTGATTGTTTCTGAGTATGGTCTGATGTGGAAAACTGGGCCTGACGCATTGTTAAGATCGTCCCGATGCCAACCAGTGTAATCAAATGTGGCGGGAATGAGTCCCTCTTGCTCGCTTTCATCGATGGATACTGAGAACTCGAAATATCCCCCTGGCCCAATGCTGGATATCAGACTTACTGGGCCATCCTGGGAAGTGGTATAATTCATCAGTATCTGCATACTATCAATCAGTGAAATATCATTGTAAGGGGTATTTTCGAGGGAAACCGAACCAGTGACAGTGGTATTAACACCTATTCCTATTTTTGGTTCTGTGAGTGGTTGAGGCTCACTTACAGTCAGTGTGATATCATCGGTAACGTTTAAGTTCCATCCTGAGAAAATACCTTGCGAGCCCACATAATCGAGTGTCTTGGTCATAATAACCAATGAGGAATTGCCTGGATTAACTGCTTCAGATGGCATTCCCGTGATATTGAATGAGCCATTGGAGTCAGTTACGGCCGTTCCTACTAGATGCTGGGAGACTGCTGCCAAACCTGGTATTTGGTCAGTCATATTTGACTCGACGAGATACATCTCAACGCCGACTCCTGCAACAGATGTCTGATTATCTGTGAACCTAAGAGTGCCGTTCATCCATATCGACTCACCAGATAGGTCTCTGTCCAACCATAGTGGGCCCCAGGACTCGTTTGTTACTTCGACGAGTGACATCGCAGGGCAGGCCTCAAATGGAATCCACCCCAAATCTGCATTTCCAAGATTTTGATTGGTTTGTAAGTGAACCTCTACCCATGAGGAGAAGTCTTTGCCATAGACCTCGAAAGCTTCACCATTCCAATAGCCTCCAGAGAATCCAGTTACCTTCCGAACAGGGATATCAGCAGTTCTTAGCATTACGGCAAATAGCGAAGTGAATTGGTCACAGCTTCCCTCAAATGAATTGTTTAGAATCCAATATGCCATGTCCGACTCTTCCTCTAGGCCAGATGGAACATTGGTCCCATTGTTGTTTCTCAGGAATGAAATCGTGTCATTGCCATCTGAGATGAAGTCGCCTATGGCTGATACTTTATCCCAAGCTGATAATGCTCCAGATTCGTTAATTATCGTTTGTGTTATTTCGGAGACGAATTCATTCATATTGCCCCTTGCCGTAAAGAATCGAGGAAGATCGGTGGCATAGTCTGATCCCGTGAACACAGTAGAGTTGTCTCTAATTGCCTGAGTGATGTTTACTTGTGGAGTAGTGATAAACATCGTATCAATCGAAGAACCGTCCACAATTACGTCCCTTGTGAAGTTAGAAAAATTAAGCCCAGCAGTTGGGTCTGTCCAGCCGGTGAAATTTACTGTATTGTGGGGAAGGATCAGCTCCTCTCCGATGTCAGCCACTCCCGGTCCTCGATAACCAATCTCCCAGCCCATAAGGGTTGAATTGTCCCAGAATTGTTGGTCTGAGACTCCTTGTGTGGTAGAAAATCCGGGCTCCATTTCAGTATTTCCCGCAAGGGAGGTATTCACGCCCCAAGATACTCCTGTGTATTGATCGTAGGTATGCCATCTCCAGTAAATTGTATTATCGGGGTTTAAGATGGATGATTGATTTGTAGCATACAGGTATATGGAATTAGGAGAAATATCATCTGATGGGTCCCAAGGATTGTTTGGAGAGTCTTCGCACTGGCCATCCCAGTAGTCAGAGGTACATTCCTGTCCGTCTGGGATACCCCCTCCGTCAGTATCAGGATCTCTCCAATCAGTTCCAGTAGAGTTTTCGATTGTATCTGGGATTCCATCTCCATCAGTGTCGACCGGATTTCTATCATCATTGGGATTATCTTGAGGATTAGTACCATCGATATACTCTTGGAAATCTGTCACTCCTCCATTATCGGTATCTGACAAATTCCAGAGGGTGAAGTAAGTATCGTTAGTGAAGTTGCCCCCCATCCCAGGAAAAACAACTACGCAGCCTGTTGTATTTTCGAAGTAATTATTCAATCCGTCCCCATCTGAGTCAAGTAAATTTTCACATGGATTCAGGGGGTCAGTACCATTCAGGATTTCATCTAAATCGTCTACTCCATCGGAATCAGTATCCATAAGATTTGGGTTGGTGGGAAATCCCCATGTGGACAGGTACTCTTCCCAGTCGGCAAGACCATCGCCATCTGAATCGGAGTAGTCATCATCACAAATTGGATCATTAACTGCCCCTATGGTGGCATTCCAACACCACGAGAAATTTGTAAAGAGGACAGTAGAGGTGTTAGCTGGAGGATCTACATTAACGCTTCTTAGTACATCTGAATCTATACTTTCATATCTGAACTCTACTAACGTCCCATTGGATTGAACATAATACGCCATTGGAGAATCTGTCTGTCTCCAATCAAGGGGCGATTGGTCTAGTTCAGAAGTCGAGTTGAGGGTTAGAGAGGATGTGACTGCATCCCAGCCAACTATTTGGAGAGTAAGTTCCTGTTCTGATAAGCAGGGATCAGAATTGTGGAAAGGTAGAATCTCGTCACCGTCAGATACCCCTCCGCCATCTGTATCGAAGACGTTCCAAAGTGTGCATGTCATATTCTCCTCCCAATTCTGAATACCATCCCCATCAAAGTCCCCTGCATCCTCTATCCTAGTTGGATCGGTTTCGTTCATGTCCATAATGCCATTACCATTCAGGTCCTCCTCTCCATCATCGAATTGATCCCCGTCTGTGTTGTTATTTCTGGGATCACTAGCTTGCGGGGGGTCCCCATACTGGCCATTAACCTCGACTCCATCTTCTATGCCATCAGAGTCGGTATCTACAGAGGTAGGATCTGTTAAGAGAATTAGTGCCTCATACGAGTCATTAAGTCCGTCTCCATCTGTATCGTTTGACTGCGGGTCGGTGGAGGTAATACCATCTACCTCGGCAGTTAGAAATTGACATCCCCCCGGCCCTAGTGATAATACCGGATTACAAGGCGATTCAGTAGCAGTCATAGCTAGTGGACCGGGTCTGAAATACTGGGTAGGAGGAGTCGTAGAGCCATTTCTAGTCCCCCATGCCGGATTGACATATTCTTTCAAATTGATTAGTCCATCGCCGTCTGGATCTCCGAATGTACCATCCATATTACTGTTAGATGTTGGATCTAACCCATTAGCGGCTTCCCATCCGTCTGGCATCCCATCTCCATCAGTATCCCATCCGTCAGGATCCTCGTCAGCGATACCATCGCCATCATCATCATTACTAGAGCAGTCAGCATCACCATCGCCATCACCATCGAAGTTATCCACCATTCCGTCTTTATCGTCATCAAAGGTGTTGAAGCAAATATTTCCTCTGGGGTCTTCATCCGCACCATCAGAATTTAGACCCTGAATAAGTTGCATTGCACTTTCCTCATCCCAATCTCTGACTGGGACGGTACCATTCCACCATACCCCATTATCCAGGACATTTGGGGTAGATGGCAAATCCCACCCAGATGGGATAGAGTACTGATACTCATTTAGATTGGTGAATGCATCTCCATCTGGATCTCCAGTAGATCCGTTATCCCCGTTTTGTGATAGAGGATTTAGTCCATATTGCCACTCCCAACCGTCTGGAAGTCCGTCATTATCTGAGTACCAGTCTTGTGGTTGTGTATTGATGTAGAATTCGAGACCATACGAGAGTCCATCTCCATCCTGATCGGAGGATGCCAGAGCCTCCCAAGCACTGAACTCCAAAGCTGAGTAAGAAGAAAGTAGCAATAAGAGCGAGAAAGTAATTGCTGAGCGATGTTTTCTGGCTGACACCGCATCTTTTGCAAGATTCACAATAGAGCCCACGCTACTCACCTCTTACCTAGGGCGGAAAGTAGGGCTCTTAAGAGGAATGGAGCGTCGTTCGGACGTTGCCTCAAACTATTAGACTAGTTCAATGTCGTCATCGTTGTAAACATCTTCCTCATCTTCATCCTCATCTTCCAGAGAAACCACCGGTTCGGGTATGTCATCAACATCTTCGATGTCCTCTTCCGAGTCATCTGACATAGCATCCAGATAGGCCATGTGAGACTTCCATCTTCTACGATTCAATGCTGATTGAGTGCCGGCGATTAGAAGCATAATTGCGATGATTCCAACCACATATGTCGACAGTCTTGGATGAGTGAATTCATTCACGAAACGTTCTATCAATGAGTCAATGCCAATAGTCATTACAACCGTCGCCTTTGCAGTGGAATCGTCAGGCCAGCTTTGTTCCGTATCAAACGGTGTTGCACTGACCATTATATCGGAAGAATCCCCATTATTGGAAGACTCAGGAACGGAGACCTCTAGAATGAATGTAACCTCATCAAAGGCCTCCAGAACAACCAGCACTGATCCCGAGGGGCCATCAATCTCAACGCTCCATGAAGAGGAGTCAGATTCGGCTTCAAGAAGAATTGTAAGTGGACTGTTGCCTAGATTCTTGACTTTCATCTGAATCTCTACTGTATCTCCCGGGGATAATAGTCTATTAGGTGAAACCTGTACAATTTCTAGTGTTGGCTCATCGGAGTCTATTTCGAAGACCATCGGGAGATCGAAATATCTTGGGTCTTCATCTGGGGTGTCCTCAATGACCCTGAGGTATACTGTGTGATTTCCAAACTCAACCTGGCTAGTAAGGGTGATGGTCACAAACACCTCGGTCTCGTCACCAGGTGCTAGAGAAACCCTTGGAACAGCATTCCCTGAGTTATCCTCTATTCTGAACTGCCACTGCCCATAGGCCGCATTTCTATCTTTATTTTCCTCTAATGAGGCAGGATTCTGAATTCTCCACCATGTAGCCGATTCTCCTGATGTCATTGTGTTCGTAATTTTAGCCCTCAGAGAGACTTCAGCATTTCCAGAACCGGGAGAACACAGAGATACTGTAATGTGCCCAAGTGGGGAGCCATCACAGTCATAGGAAACCTCTGCTCTGATTCCAAATGTTCTCTGAATTGTGAAATCGATTGTAGATGAAAGGTTACTCTGCCCGGTACTCACAACTTCTAATTCGACAATGCCTATATCAGGATCCAGTCTATCAGATGAAGGTTTTACCAAGATCCTGAGAGTTTGTGTCTCATGCCTGTCAAGGAGAGCTGTGTGGAAGGTCCCGTCTCCATCATCTTCTAAAATTCTCTCCCCGGTGTCATTATCATATACCTGAATAATGGCCTTGGCCCTTTGAAGTACGTCAATCTTGAACTCATCAGCATCAAAGCCTGTATTGAAAATCTCCATCAGGAAGGGAGTGAACTGATCATAGTCGATATAGCTGTTTGCAGAAGCTTCGAAGTCGTCTGGTCTTGAAGAATTGGCCACTGCGACATCATGGTCTTCTGACCAAATTGAAACTTGGGGGGGCTGGAAAACATCCATCTTCTTCAGGTCTAATTGTAATGTATCTTGATGCACTACCTGCAAAACCCCATCTACCTCAGCCTCAGCTACGGCCCTGATATCAATCGAGCTTGGGGCGCCAGTTAGGTCTTCAGGAGCTGTTAAGCTAAGAATTGGGTTGAGTATGTCTCCTCCAGAGTTTAGAGTGTAACCTCCGGGGGAGTCGAATTCTATGAGCCACGAACTAGGGAAATTTGTCAATACTTCTAGCTCTACATCCATTGACTTAGTTGAGTCTCCCCTGTGTACCATCTGAAGAGAGATAGGAGTTGCTTGTTCGGGGGCTATGTATTCGGTTGACCTATCTTGCCGGTGATTTAGCGCAACCCCCCACTGTTCCATGTTTACAGGTTCATGCTCGACAATTACGCTGTTTCCCTGTATGTCAGATACTTCGAGCTCTACCGAGTATTCGCCTGAAGGGATTCCACTTGGGTATGACCAGAGATACTCTCCAAAAATGCCTTGGCTGGTGTCTTCAATATCCTCATCATCCTCATCAATAACATGATCGATTCTGTAAACTCCATTGGGGTCTCTCATCAACAACCTCACCGAATCAACGTCATATCTCCCGAAGCTACTTTTGACATCGAATGAGAATTGCATAACTCTCTCGGACAGGATGTCGTTAGGATACCAATCAAGCTCAGCACCTTCAGCCAACTCCGCCCCCTCTCTTTGTAGCAGAACCAAGCTGTTAGCAATCGCATTGGCCTCAATTTCCAGAGTGCTGAATCTCTCATCACCATCAATTTCGTTCCATGCCACTTCTGCCTCACAGCTTGATGAACCGCCCCATGGACTTCCACCTCCACTATCACAACCGGACATGTCGGCATCGATTATTAGCTCCATACGTTCATCCTTGTCTATTGTGAATGTCTCATCGCTTCCAATATCAATCTCAAATGTCTCATGATCGAAGCTACAGCTTTGAGTTAATCCTGGATTGCAAGCTTCTGATGACCAAGATGCCGATCCAACCTGAGATCCAGACGCCTTCAGAGTTAGGGTCCAGTCAACAGTAGCAGTATCAGGGCCAGTAGACCTCAGAAATATCCCAATTGGAAGATAATATGAGCCAGAACCCGAACCGTGGTTAGGCCTACCTGCTATCTCAAGACTGGAGAGCATCGGACTAGTCTTGAATTCAATGCTACTGCTCAATGCACTCATTGACTCCTGCCCCCCAGACTCAGGAACTTGCGTGGTGATGTATCCATCTCCTCCTGCAGACGAATTCTGAGATGCGATGTACATCGTGTAAAGATTCATTTGAACATCGCTCGAAGCGCTGAAATCAGTGATTTCATTTAGCTCATTATCAGAAACTGTAGAAGCCCCATATGGAACAATAAGGACCAGGCAAAGAGCCAGTGCCATAGCCCTGCTATTACGAACGTAGTTCGCTGTACTCCTCCCTTGCACGATTAACCGCCCATACAAGTGGCGTTAAAGCGTTCGTGCGCCTTGTACCACTTTACGTCAATTATGGGGGTCGGCAATATGCCTCATTCTGAGACTTTGAAGCGCTCGATTCAAGGAGTATGACCCCTTCCTAGCAACCTGCAGAGGTACCCGAGCTGGTCAAAGGGGCCGGACTTAAGCTCCGGTGCGTAGTGCTTCGCAGGTTCAAATCCTGCCCTCTGC
>MDTB01024942.1_pt1 | contig 36860 bp, 48 predicted proteins | sample 811161 | NCBI WGS metagenome assembly MDTB01 (sample SAMN05326650, study PRJNA326480) | marine metagenome | isolation source: seawater | place: Mediterranean Sea | collected 2009 | reverse complement strand
TAAAGTAAAAAACACTAAATAATCATATTATTTTTATATCATTTGAATTATGTTTACATAATGAAAGCACAAGAAATTTTTGACCAAATGAAAACAGCTGACAACAAAACCCTTTGGGTCATAGCTAAACAATACGCTTTAATAATTAGAAAATATGAAAAACTCATAGAAGAGAATAAACAAACTAAATTAAAAAAAGAGAAGTTTGAACCTTTAGCCGATTTACTCAACGATAAACCGAAGCTACGCGCACGCGTATTGCAACATCTGTTCCAAGAGTCTGAAAAGGGAAACGCTCAAGCTTCTGATAAACTCGCAAGGCTTTCGGGTTTAGAAGTTGATAAACAAGATTTAATAATAGAAATAATATCTTACAAAGATGTAATTAATAAGAAATAACTACAAATATGTAGTATTGTAATATATAGTATTTTTCTGACAGCTTTTGTAAAATGCCAATAAAAAATTTTGACGATCAAGAATCAAAAATATAATTTAATATAATAAAAGAGGGTAAACAAAATTTGGAAAATTTGAACCTACTACAACTCATACAAGAGTTATTATACTGTGAATGTACAGATTGTAAGAATTATTTCTTCGTTAGAGAAATAGGCGAATATAATGATCCCAATTATTGTCCATATTGTGGTAGTAAGTTTAGATACCAGGTAGATTATGATAGTATGCGATAAATGTTTTTGTGAAGATACAAAGGATAATCCAGTAATAACAAGAATAACAACAGACGGGTTATTTAATGAAACTATTTGTAAAGAATGTATAGAGGAAGATGACAACAATCCGATTACCTATCGTTGAACCTCGTGACTATCAAGTGCCTTTTATGAAGGCTTTTGACAACGGGGCGCAGTATTGTCTTATATCCTGGCATAGACGTGCTGGTAAAGATGTAGCTTCTTTTAGTGCTATGGTTAGTAAAGCTATACAAACTACTGGAAACTACTATTACTTATTCCCAACAAGAGCATGGGCGCAACGGGCATTATGGGATAATATATGTGAGTGGGGTGGAGGTAAGAAGCTTATTGATTTACTTTGTCCAAGTGAAATTGTAGCAAGAAAAAACAATAGTGACTTCTTTTTAGATTTAGTAAATGGTTCTAGAATAAAGATTGATGGTACAGATAACTTAAACTTTGTAGGACAAGGAGGATCAGGATATGTCTTATCAGAGTTTTCTTTACATAAAGAAGAAGTTACTGGATTTTTAGCGCCAATCCTAACAGAAGGTAATGCCTGGGTTATCTTTAATGGTACATTACGAGGTAAGGCTAATCATTTATGGAAGTTATATAATTCTAATAAAAATAGAGATAACTGGTTTACAGAACATTTAACGTTAGAAGATACTAAAACTAACTATTGGGTTAGTGATGAGATGAATGTTAATCCCGAATTAAAAGGTAAGATTAGCAAATATGATAATAGAGAATATAAAAACATACAAGATGATTTAGATGCAGGTATTATATCTTATGCTATGGCGCGCCAGGAGTATATGAATGAGGCAGTATCTCAAGTAGAAGGCTCATACTATGGTCGCGAATTAGAGATTATGAGAGGAGAGGGTCGGTATGGTTCATTTGATTTAAAAGATGACCATGTGTATACATTTTGGGATTTAGGTGTATCAGATAAGACTTGCATTGTATTTGCACAAATTTTTAACGGCAAAGCCGTTGTGATCGACTACCATGAATCTAGTGGGAAAAAGATTCAAGATTATGCTGTTGTAGTAAATAGCAAAACTTATAAGTATGGTGGTCACTATGCACCACATGATGTATCAAAACGTATGTTGTTTGGAGATTTAGTTACAAAAGCAAAAGAAGTAGGTATAGATTTTAGACGTGTACCTAAAACAAATTCCGTTTTAGAAGATATAGAAATTTGTCGTAGAAGATTAAAAGATTGTTTTATACATGAAAGATGTGAAGATTTATTAAATCATTTAGATTCATATAGAGAAAGTGGTAGTGGCAAACCAATACATGATGATCATTCGCATGGTGCAGATGCATTTAGAACAATGATGATGGCTATACAATTAAATTTAATAACACCTTACTTATCTGTAGAAAATAATATAAAATTACCTGAATTTGTTAGTCCAGTAGCACAAAATTACGCAGGAGGATTGTTAAGTGTGGAACAAGATGAAGGATTATTTTGGTAGTAATTATTTTGAAATAATAAATTATTACGGAGAACATGGATATATATATTCGGATAATCAATTATTATTATTGGCTATGCCTCATAATACCGAGAATTTAATTAATGAAAAACAACTTGACACATGTAACTGTTGGTATGTACATTACGCGTCAGGTAATTTAAAAAGAGCATTTGAAATAATGCCATATGAATTAGAATGGGTAGCTTTTGAAAGAGGCGATGATAAACCTATAAAAAAATACAACTTAAAGAAGTTGAGAAAAAGGATAGAAAAAAATGGGTCGAAGTAGTAGTAAAAAATCATTTAAACCAAAGCCACCACCAAAACCCCCTGAAGCTGTAAATGTAGAATTTGTTAAACCTATTGTCCAAGAACGAATGGCTATGAGACAAGGGAGACGCGCAGGTTATATAACAAGAGGTCAGGGTCTTGGTTCTGGAGGAGCAAGGTTAGGAAGTGGTTCATCAATGAAGGCTGATATTGCAGATAGAATGGGAGTAGATGATACTTCTACAGCTGGCACTATTGGAGAGTTCAGAGGTCAAAAAACCTATAAAGGCAAGAGAAAGTATGGTTTCTTTGGTAAAAGAAAAAAAAGAAATACAGCTCAATATAATGCATTTTTAGCTGCAAGAAAAAGACAAGCTTTGAACACGGGAAAAATTAAAGAGCTTGGAGAAAAATAATGCCAGCTGACAATTTAATTAAGATGTATAACCGAGAAAAAGGTAGCTCGGAACGAAACAATTTTAATTCTGTATATCAAACGTGTGCAGAATTTTGTAACCCTACAGCAGATACTTTATTAGGAAGACAATCAAAAGGCAATCGTAATGATAGCCAAAGAATAACTGATATTGGAATAAAATCTAGACGTATGTTTACGGCTGGTATGATGTCGCACCTATTTCCACAAGGACAAAATTGGTTACGCATTGTAACTAAAAATAGAGACTTAATGGAAATAGATAATGTTAAAAGAGCATTAACTGATGCAACAAAACGTTTTATGTCTGCTATAGAAAACTCAAACTTCTATGAAGAAATGGGTCAATGTATCGACCATTGTGGATATATAGGAACAACTTCATTATATTGTGAATCTAATATAGATAGTATATTTAATTTTAGATCGCATTATATAGACAAATTTTATTTTTGTGAAAATTATGAAGGTAAAGTTGACACATATATGCGTGACTTTATGCTTACTGCAAGACAAGCATATCAAAAGTTTGGAGATAGTTGTCCTGATGTAATTAAGGAAACTTATAGTGATCCTCGTTTATCTAATAAAGAATATAAATTTATTCATGTTGTTATGCCTAGAGCAGAATACAACGAAAAAAAGAAAGCTGAAAAACTTAACTTACCAGTAGCTTCTTATTATGTTTCTATGGATAGCAAAGAAATAGTATTAGAAGAAGGTTTTCACGAAATGCCTTATAATGTTGGAAGATTTTATAAAAACAATTATGAAAAGTATGGTCGTAGTCCAGCATCAGAAGTAATAAGTACATTCCCATTATTAAATAGAATGGAAGTATCTCGTATTCGTGGAGCAGAAAGATTATCTAATCCTCCCTGGCTAGCACCTAATGATGGTAGTGTTAGACGTATATCTAATGATTCGGGTTCTATTATATATTGGAACGCTGGTAATCCATTATCTAAACCTGAACAATTAAGACCCTCTGATAATGTTGTTATTAATGATGAAATGATTCAGAAAAAAGAAGAAGAAATAATGGATGCTTTTTATATTCCATTGTTTAATCCTTTACTTAATAAACGAAATATGACAGCACAAGAAACACAAGAAAGATTAAACTTATCTTTACAATTTCTTACACCAGCTGTTAATCGTTTAAATAAATATTTTGTTAAACCATCTTTAGAAAGAGCATTTGCAATAATGTTACGTCAAGAAGGTTTAGGTTCATTAAATATACCTGAATTAGAAGATCAAGATATAGATTTTGATTTAGTAGGTAAAGCATCATTAGCTGCAAGACAAATAGAATTATTTGGGACAATGACTGCTATGAATCAGTTAGCTCTTGTAGGACAAGTTAAACCTGAAATATGGGATAACATTAATGCTGATAAAACTGCTAGATTTATACAAGAAGTTAATATGTGTCCAGTTGAATTACAAAATTCAGAAGAAGTTGTTAATGGTATTAGACAAGCGCAACAAGAACAGCTGGCCGCACAACAAGAAATGATGATGGCTCAAACAGCTGCTGACGCATATCAAAAAACTTCTAAAGCGCCTGAAGGCAATAGTCCAGGTGCAAGATTAAATGAATTAAACCCAGAGGAATTATTATAAATGGATATAGTCGATAAAGTGTCGTACGATTTTGAGTGGGACAACGAGGAGGACTTAATCGAAGCTACCAGGAGAGCTTACCACGAAGTCTTTGATATAGAAAACAAAAACTGTCAATTAGTAATGCGACATATTTGTAATCTATGCAAATGGAATGATATGAGTGAATTTAACGATTCTATAATGGAAGCTAAATACAATTCGTTAAAGAATGTTATTCATAATATCAAATATATATTAAACAAACAACCTAGTAAGGAGGATTCTTATGAGTGAAGAATCAAATGAACCTACTGTAACAGAAACAGAAGAAACTAATGAAACAACAACACCAAGTGCTGATAACTTTGTTGAGTCTATGTTAAATCAAATAGATGATACAGAAGTGAAGGATGCTGGGTTTTGGAAAAACTTGGAGGGAAAAAATGCTAACGAAGTTGGTAAGTATATTAAAGAACTACAAAGTTTCGCAGGAAGAAAAGGCGATATACCGAAAGATGACGCAACGGATGAAGAGTGGAATGCTTTTTATCAAAAGCTGGGTCGTCCTGAAACTATTGAAGGATATGATTTTTCAGTTAATGAAGAATTTAAAGAACTTGTTGGCGAAGCTGCTCCGTTTTTCGATAAAGTTGTATCTGATTTTAAAGAAAAAGCGTTTCAATTAGGTGCTACCCCTAAAGCTGCTGAAGATTTAGTTGGATGGTATCTTGAAACAGTTGGTGGTCAGTTTAAAGAAGCTGACGAAGTTTCTAAAGAAGAAACAGAAAATAATATAGAAACTTTAAGAAACGAATGGGGTTCATCATTTGATGGCATAACATCTCAAATAAATGGTTTGTTAAAATCAAATGGTATGTCTGATGAAGAATTACAATGGGCAAATGACATTGGTATTCTAACAGAACCTAGTATAGCTATACCTTTAGCAAATATAGCAAAACAATTTGCTGATTCTCCTGAAATTGGACATTTACATACATCTACAAATGCTGGAATACAAGATCAATTAGCAGAAGTAGAGATGGAAGTAGCTGATTTTATTAGACAAGGTAAGAATATACCACCACATATAGCTGAAAAAAGAATAAGTTTAATGCAGAAGCTAGGCGATAATCTTTAAAAAAAATACAATTTTGTTTGACATAAACTACAATTTTGTTATTTTGCATAAATAATGAAGAGGATAACCTTTATGACCCTCTAATTTAAACGTCAACCCAGACGTTAAGTGGTAGGCAAGACCTCCTATGGAGACAATCATAGCCGATTGTAAACTAGATTAATTAACTGTGATAAAATAGGAGAAAGATATGTCACATATAAATAGTATTAACGTAAACTTCGTTAAACAATATGGTCGTACTCTTGACTTACTTACTCAAACAATGGGTGGAAAGTTTAAGGGTAAATGCTTGGAAGAAAGCATTGAAGGTGAAGATAAATTTTACGACCAACTATCATCTGTAACTGCAACTGAAGCAACAACTTCAGGCGCTACAAATGGTATGGATTCGCCATTAAACGACATTACTCATGCTCGTAGACGAGTACAAGCTACTCCATATGATGTTGGTCTAATGATTGACAGATTTGATAAGCTTAAATTACTTGTTGATCCTGCATCAGAATATGTTCAACAACAAGTACATGCATTAAATCGTAAAAGCGATATTGAGTTCCTTAAAGGTGCTTTAGGCGGAGCACAAAGTGGTGTAAATGGTGGAACATCTGTTCCTTTCAACTCTACTGATACTGCTAGTCAGTTTTTAGATTTAGGTACTGGAGCTGAGGCGCAGAAATTCACGTTAGAAAAAATCATTGCAGCTAAAAGAACACTAGAAACTGCTGGTGTTGATTTAGATGATCCAATGAATACTGCTTACATTGCTGTTAGTCCGTTCCAAATGCATGAGTTATTAGAAACATCTAACGCTGTACAATCTATTGATTACAATAGTGTTAAAGCATTAGTTCGTGGAGAAATAAATTCATTTTATGGATTCCAGTTCTGTGTTTCTAACTTGTTACCATATATGGATAGTAGTTTATTAGCACCATACTTGTCTTGGACAAATGATGTTCCTCAAAAAGATGGTACTGGTACATCACGAATTGCATTTGCATGGGTTAAGTCTGGCATTAGACAAGTAACTAACAACAACATAACAACTGAAATTGAAAAACGTGCTGATAAACGTTTTAACTGGTACTCTTACGCTTCAATGCGTACAGGTGCTGTGAGAATGGAAGAAGAAAAAGTTGTAGTTATTCCTTGTACTCAAGCTTAATAAAATAATTGTAATACGGCTGGCTTTTAAGTGTACCTTCTCTCACTTATTGTAAGACCAGCATTTTTTTAAAGGATTTTTATGTCACTAACTAAAATAGATATTTGCAATCATGCTTTATTAAAAGTTGGTGCTGACACAATAGCATCTTTAGATACAGCACAAGCAACAGATGAGGGAACAATAAGATCAGCAAAATTATGTAATGTATTTTTTGATCAAGCTTTAAATGAAACATTAAGAATGTATCCCTGGAATAGTTGTGTTAAAAGAGCTACATTAACACAGTTAACAGATAAACCAGCCTTTAAATGGAGTTATCAATACCAATTACCTAATGATTGTGTAAGAGTATTGATGGCTTATGACAATGCAGATGGTGTAGATAATAATTGCGAATATGTTATTGAAGGAAGACAGTTATTAACAAATATAACTTCTGTATATTTAAGATATGTAGCATTGCCTCAAACAACAACAGATTTAGATTCATTAGCAGCTTCAGCAGTAATTTGTGTTTTAGCTATTAAATTATCAACACCATTACAATTAGATAATAAATTATCTGTATCTTTAATTAATGAATTAAATGAAGTTATTTTGCCACAAGCAAGAAGTATAGATACATTTGAAAATCAATCATGGAGTAATGAACAATCTAACTGGATGTCTTCTAGATATTATCAATCTCCAATAACATAGGTATTACATGGCTATATCATATACAAGTAATTTTAATGGTGGAGAATTATCACGGAAACTAGACGGAAGATCAGATTTACCAATTTATAAAAATGGATGTAGGTCTTTAGAAAACTTTAAGGTTTTGCCACAAGGTGGTGTAGAAAGACGTACTGGTACAGAATTTATTTCACAAACAAAAAACAATACACAAGTAAAATTATTACCATTTGAATTTTCCTCTGATGTATCGTATATAATGGAGATAGGCAATGATAGTGCTGGAACCGATGGTTATATTCGCATTTGGAATAGCAATGATTTATATAGCTCTACACCAACAAATGTAACAAGTGCTGATGGATCAACAATTCCTTATTTATTAACTGAATTACAAGATATACAAAGTGTAACCAGGTATGATTTAATTGTATTAACACATCCAAATCATCCTCCTTATTTAATAAAAAGAACAGCTATTACCCCAACGTTTACTTTTGAAAAACTAGATTTTAAATATCCTCCGTTATTAGCTAAAAACACAACTGTTGATACTTTAATTACAACTCGTAGTATTTTTGATAATACAACTCCGTCTAATAATAATATAAAAATTATAGCTAGTCGTAGTGATTTTTTTAATGCAAATAGCGTAGATGGTTATATTGCTATGGACTATGTAAGAACAAGTGAACAAAGAGTAGCATCAGATACTTTAACTGTTTCATCAACTGGAAAAGAATTAGATGTTAGTTTTACAACTTGGTCTATAACAACTGATGGACTATGGAATGGTGCATTAATTATTGAACGATCTGTTGATGGTGGTGCTTTTGAAAATTTTTTAGTATTAGCAGACACTACTGGAGGAGGTGCAAGTGGTAGACAAAATGTAGCTTATAATAGTTTACAAAAAGAGGGTCGTAATACAAAAATTAGAGTAGACTATACAGCTGATACTAGTGTAACAAATTCATTAGAAACAAGATTAAGCACTACAGCAAATTATTTAAATGGATTAGTAAAAATAACTGCATTTGAAGATGGTCATGTTGCTCAAGGAGAAATATTATCAAGTATTGGTGGTAGACAAGGATTAAATAGTAGTGTTGCTGCTTATGATGCTACTGTTACTTATCAACCAACAAATGTTGTTAGAGATAGTTCTCAGATATGGATTTGTAGAGCAACATCTACTGGTAATGCTCCATCAGAAAGTACTTATTGGACTTTAGCTGGTGCGCAAACTGATGACACAATATCTAATGCAACTACATTAAATTGGTCAGAAGGTGCGTTTGATGGAACAAAAGGTTTTCCGACAACAGCTGCATTTTTTCAAAATAGATTATGGTTTGTAGGAACAGAATTAGAACCAGCATCATTATATGCTAGTACCTTTGATGATTTTTATAATTTTAAATTAGGAACAATTTCAAATGATGCTATAAAAAGAGAAATAGATACTCCTGAAAAAGCTAGTTGGCTTATTGGTAAAAAAGATTTGTTTTTAGGAACAACTGGTAGTGCTGTTCGTGTAACTTCTGCATCAAGTGATGAATTAATATCTCCATCTAATATACAAACTATATCAGAAAGTGTTTATGGTACATCAAAAATTAAAGCTGTTTATACTAATAATGTTATAGCTTATGTACAAAAAAACGGATTAAGTTTAAGAGAAATGGTATATTCAGAAAGTGAAAATTCATTTAGTGGACAAGATTTAAATTTATTAAGTGAAGACATTGTTAATAGTGGTGTAGTAGAAGTCTTTACACAAAAACAACCAATGCAATTAATATGGTGTATATTAACAAATGGCGACATAGCATTATTGACTTATGAAAGATCAAGTGAAGTAACGGGATGGTCAAAAATAAAAACCGATGGTACTTTTATTAGTGGTACATCAGTAGCTTCTCCTACAGAAGATTCAGTTTGGTTTTGTGTACAAAGAGGTAGTAATTATCAGTTAGAAAAAATACATAAAAAAGCTGATTTAGATTGGTATTTAGATGCGGCTCGTCAAACAGAATTAGCAACGCCATCTACAAATATTACCTTTACCTGGGATAGTTCAAATAATTATTATACTACTTCTACCTCTCTTGGTACTGGATTAGATAATAAAAATATATTATTAACATCTGTCGTTGGTTTTTCACAATTACAAGGACAAATTTTAACATTACAAGATGATACTTCTGAATATAGATTAAGAACAAAAGATGATTCTGCTTATATTATAGGTACTGAAAACTTTACTTGTACAGTAACTATTGTTGAAAACACAATGAACAACCTGGCTCATTTATCAGGTAAAAAAGTACAAGTTGTTGCTGATGATTCTTTTGCTAAAACATTAGATATACCAAGTGCAACAAGCGATAGTGATAATATTGATTTAGGATTATATGCTAATAAAATATTAGTTGGTTTACCTTTTACAAGTACATTACGACCAATGCCTATTGAACCACAATTAGTAGGAAGAATATCGCAATCAAGAGTAAAAGCTATGTCTAAAGTTATTGCTAGATTTTTAAATACAAAAGGTGCAAAAATAGGCGAACAAGGTAAACAACCTACTAATTTTCCAGTAGCAAAAACAACAGATAAAGCTGGAGAACCTATAGCATTAACTACTGGAGAAAAAAGATTTTTTACATCTTCTGATTGGGATAGAGAAAAAGTAATTGAAATTATACAAGATTTACCATACCCTATGTCAGTATTGAGTTTAGCAGTATGGTTAGAAGTAGAGGGTGGATAATGCAATTAACAAGACGTAAACATATAGATCGAATAGAAAACTTTTTAAAACAAGTTCCTGAAAGTTGTACAAATGGAGATGGAACAATTCCAGTTCATCATTATTTTCAAGATGGTATCTATACAAGAGAAATAGAAATTCCAGCTGGAACATTATTAACAAGCGAAATACATAGATATGCTCATCCTAGTTTTTTAATGGTAGGTAAATGTATAGTAATGACAGAAAGAAATGGTACTGAAGTTATAGAAGCACCTAAATTAATGATTACGCAAGCTGGTACTAAAAGATTAATTTATGTTTTAGAAACTTGTGTATGGTGTACTGTACATAGAACAGATAAAACAACTATAAAAGCAGCAGAGGAAGATATTATTGCGCCTGATTATAATGATAAAATTTTATTACAGAATAAGGATAGATTATTGGAGGCAATATCATGTCAATAGTAGCGATAGCAGTAGTTGGTGTAGGTACTGGTGTATATAGTGGTTATCAACAATATAAAGCTGGTAAAGAGGCAGATAAAATTTCAAAACAAAATGCAATTATATCAGAACAACAAGCACAAGCACAAGCAGAACAACTAGATCAAGAATTATTAAGAGGCGCTGAAAGTCAACAAGAAGCTTTTGCAAAACAACAAATGTCATCTATAGCATTAGGTGGTACTGGTAGTGAAAATGATTCATCATCATTAATGTTTCAATCAGATTTAGTTGAAAAACTATTTATGAATAATTTAGATAATAAATATTTACAAACACAAGCATTAACATTAGGAACAAACGAAGCAAATTTAGAACGTTGGAGAGGAGATGCTACAAGAATAGCAGCAAGAAATCAAGGTATTTCAACAGCATTAAATAGCGCTGTTAGTTCTTATGGAATGTATGCTGGTTACCAGGCACAAGTTGATTTAGCAGCTCAATTAAAAAATAGACCCAAACCAGAGGGAACAGGTTAATGAAACTACAAAAATCATTTTTTAATAATCCAAGAACAATAAATACTCAAGTTAAAGCTGATCCTGGTGTTGCATTAAAGTTAGGAGAATCTTCTGCTAAATTATCAGAAACCATAGGTAATGCTTTTCAAGGCATATTAACACAAAATATGGAAACTAATAATATTATGAGTAAAGCAAAAGCTGAAGTATTTATTAATGATAAAATGCAATCATTAAATAATCAAGCTCAAGCTAAAATATCTGACCCTGAAGATTCAGTAAATGTAGAAAATGCTTATGAAACTTTTTGGAAACCTGAATTACAAAAAGCAAGAGATCAGTTAGCTACAATGGATTTAACACCAGCTGCTCAAATTTCAGCATATCAAGATTGGGATAAAAAAGAAGATATGCAAATAATGAGTTCAGGTAAATTAGCATTTGATACAAAAATGGAAACAAATGGTATAAATTTATTAGAAGCTGGTAAAACAGCATTTTATCAAAATGAAATAGATAATTTTAAAGGCTATATGCAAGCTTATGAAAATACTTTTGGAGTAAGTGCTAAAAATCAAGCTGTAGATAAAATACATATTGCTCATATTGATGACACATTAAAAGCTATAAATTCAAATTTTGAAACTAATGGTAATGTCCAAACTTCTAGTAAAGCATTATCAGATTATATAGATAACATTAATTTAGACGCAATGAGTCCTGAAGTGCAAAGACATTTAAAAACAAAATACACATCTACAGTTCTTAAAATGCAAGAAGAATTAACTCAAACTCAAAAAAAATATATAGATGATTTACAAAATAGATATAACTTTGGTTTTACAGATGATGAAGAAGTAGACCCAACAACAAATGATAGTGATATGGATAAAGATTTAATTCTTATGGGTGATGAGATGCAAGATTTTGTTGGAAATGCAATGTATTCACAACTTGAATCTATTACTAAAGGAGACGAAGGATATTTTGTAAAAGGTAAATATCAAAAAGGACTAGATGTTATTGATAGAGTAATTACTGGAGAAATTAAATCTAAAAGTAAAGGACAATTTTTTAGAAATATAATTGGTTCTAAAGCTTATCTTACACCAGCTGAAGCAATGAAAACTATTTATGATGAATATGGAGACCCTAAATCAGACAATTATAATACTGATGTTTATAATGATTTTAGACAAATATTATTTTCAGCTTATAGACAAGTATTAGAAAACAGAAATATGACCAGGTATTCTGAAAAAAGAACGTTAGGTAATACATTACATTTAGGTTTAAATATTGATTTAGATGAAGATGATTATGGCGAAGCTTTTTTAACACATTGGAACGCATTAAATGCTTATAGCGAATTACAAATAAATAGTAATCCTGGTTTTAATCCAATTAAATTATTTGCAAAAGATACTTATGCATTTTCTAAATGGGTAAAGAAAAATCCTGATTTAGCAGAAAATGAAGAAGAAGTTAATAAATGGATTACAAATAGATATGGGCAAGGTATTCAAAATGCTTTGAAACAAATAAATAGTAGAAGTTTTTATGAACCATCACGATACAGTAAAGAAGCAGAAGATGACGCTATAATAGATCAATTTATAAAAGAGAATAATTAATGGATGATACAGATTTTAAAATAGGTGCTTCTACAGATATAACAATACCTTTGCGTAATTTATTATCAATTATTGGTGCTGTTGCTGTAGGTGTAATTGGATACTTTCATATCGATGAACGTATAATGTTACTTGAGCATGAACAAGTTAGAATGTTAGACGATATAAGTGCTAATGAAACATGGATAGATGAATGGGAGTCTGATGGTATATTACCTTTAGACGTAGAACAGAATATGCGTATAAATTTTCTTGAAAAGAAAGTTTTTAAGTAAATTAGAAAAAAAAAGCTTACGAGGATTGCGTATAATCGACTTTCTTATACTAACTAATAGTAAGAGTCGTTTAAAATTTAAAATAGATTTAACATACAAATACAGACGTTAAAATGAAAAAAGCAGAATTTGAACAAAAACTATTAGATAAAGGTGTAAATAAAGATAAAATACCTAAATTATCTAAAAAATGGCAAACTCAATATGGAACATTTGAGGATACAGCTCCTGAATTTAGATTAGCACCTAAACAATATACTCCAAATTATTATGCAACATTAGGAGATGATTACCCTCAAAATAATTTAATATCTACAACTGATCAAAATAATACAAAATTGTCAGAATTGTTTAGTTTAAACTATGAAACAAATATACCTACATCGTTAACATCAAGTATACTAAATTTAACTGAACCTAATTCAAATTCAGAACAAGCTTTAGCTACAAGAAAAGAAGCATTAGCTGATCCTAATATAAATTTATTAAATAAAACTACAATGACTGGTGGAGAAAATTCATATGAAACATATAAACCTTATTATGAATCAATTATTGAAAAATCAAACGAACCTAATTCTACTGGTCAACTTTTTACATGGATAGATAATCTTCCAAGTTGGGCAGCTAATATTTTTGGTTTACAAACTGCATCAAAAGGATTATTTGATATTGCGTCACAAGCTGTAAGAGGTATAGAAAAAGCAAACTACGATGCTAATTTACCTTTTGAAGCTAACATTCCTACAGATTTATCAACTAATTCTCCATTAAAATTAAACTTTAATGGTTTTAGTGAGGCTGGAATAGATGTTGATATTAGACCATTTGACCCTAAAGAAGTTGAAATTAGAAATGCAGAAATGGAAAAACTTCATAAAGAAGTAGGAGACATGGTTGTTAATAATAGAACATACCAGGATGATTTAACAATGGAAGAAATTCAAACTGGTATGTCTGATGTTGATAAATTAAATACTGGAAATAAACTAATAGAAGCTGGTACTGAATTATCTTCTTATGCAATTGCTGCAGTTCCAGGATTAGGAATACCATTATCTGCTACAATAAACTTTGGAAGATTATATGATGAGGGTTACCAGGAAACAAGAGATGCTGAATGGTCAACTGGTTATGGAATTATAGGTGGAATGTTAGAAACTGCATTAGATAGAATGATAAGTAGTTTACCTAGAAAAATAATGAAAAATCTTAATGTTAAAACATTACGAGGTTCTATGGGTAAAACAGTAGCTACTATGTTTGGTGTATCTCAAGCATCAGGTATAGGAGAGTTTTTAACAGAATCTTTACAATCTGCTGCTATACAAAAAAAATCCACAAATGTAATTAACTGGAGACAAGCATTTAATGAAGGTGCTTTAGCTTATATGATTGGTGTTACTGGTGGTAGTGTAGGTTCTATACAAGGTGTTAGAAATCAATCTAAAATAAGAAGTAGATTAGAATTAGTACAAGCAACAGAACAAGAACAAGTTGATATATTAGAAGATATAAATAATGGAAATACAGAAGGCGCAGCACAAAAGTTTTCTGTTATTAGAGATCGATTATTTAAAAAGTTTGCTAAACAAGCTGCTATAAAATTAGACCCTAAAAACAATATTGATTTACCTGATAATTTAAAGCCTTGGACATTAGATAGAATACAAGAAGTAAGAGATGCTTTAAATGATACTGAATTAGATAATTGGATTGATGAAACTTTTGAAGCTCCTTTAAGAGATGTTGCACGAAAAGCTTTCAAAATGCCTAGCGATAAAACAAGAATAGAATTTAATAGAGCTAGAATAAATTATCAAAATCGTAAAGATAGTGATTATGATGTAATTGATAACAAAATAGAAGAAGAATCTAAACCAGAAAAAGATGCAATTGATCCTACTGGAGTATGGGATGCATATGATTTAGAAAATACTGATGTTATTATTGATAAAGATGCATTTGGTCGTTTTGTTAAAATTGATATTAATAATAAAAATGAAATATTAACCAGGCAAAGAGTTGAAGAGTTAGCTGATTATAAAGATGGAAGAGTTATTCTTACTGATGAAGCAAAAGATTTACAAAATGTACCTAATTTTGAATTATTTGAAAATATAAAAAATACTTCTGTTATTGGAAGTTTAATGAAAACATTAGACGAAGAATGGGATATTCCTGAAGATGTTATCAGGCAACTTTTAATAAATGATACAAGTAGTGATATAAATGTAACAATGAGTTCTGTTTATAACAACAAGTCATTATGGGATTTAACAAAAGAAATAGCAGATATTGTAAAAAATAATGGTACGCTACCAATTGAATTAACTAATGCTGTTAATAATAAATTAAAAAATAATCCTTTCCAGGTTAAACTATTTTTTGATGTATTAAATACTCAAATAAATACAAAAAAAGATTTAACAAAATTAACTATTGGAGGTTTTGAAGTATTACCTGATAACGAAGCTACTCAAAGATGGGAAGCAATGCGTAATAAAGGATCAAATTTATTTGAATATGCATTAAGTCAACTTGAAGGTGTATTATTACCACAAGACAAAAATCATCCTACTTATGTTAAAACAGCAAAAGCATATGCAGAAAAATCACATGATAAAGATTATAGAAATCATTTAAACCATGTATTTATTTGGAAACGTAAAGAAAGAGTTAAGCAAGTAAGAGAGGCTGTTTCTGATGCTGTTTATCAAGGTAATATACAATTACTATATAATCAGTTAGATAAATTAGGTATTAACCCTAAAGGCAAGCTAGCACAACTATTAAACCAAGCTACTTCACAATTTCATTTAGCAGAAAAAGTATTACAAGAATCTAATTCATTAGAAAAAACTAAAGGTAGAGCGCAAGTATCTAGAAGAGCAAAAGAAAATGTTTGGCAATTCCAGGAGGTACAAGAATTTAGCAGTAAATCTACAAGTCTAAATCAGCTGGCCGCACTTTTTACTACTGCTAAATATTCTAACTTAATTTTTCAAGAAGGTAATGCTATACTTGATATAGGTGGTGGTAAAACTAATTTACTTTTAGATAAAGCTAATGAAAACAATGCAACAGCTTATATATTTGATCCTTATAATATAGTTGATACAAGATTATCAAATCAAGAAGTTGTAGATATAGTTAAAAATGGTGGAGTAAATGTAGTTACAATTGCAAATGTATTAAATGTAGTACAAGAAGAATCAGCAAGAGCGCAAATATTAAAGAGAGCTGATAACGCATTAGCTGATGGTGGTACAATATTTATATCAATTCATAAAGGTAGTAAAGCAGACCAACAAAAAGGTTCAAGGAAAACTGGTAAAGACCAATTTCAAAATTATAAAAGAGCAAAAGATTATATTAAAGAAATAAGAAAAGTATTACCTAACTATGACATACAACTTGACCCTAGTAATGAAGTGTTAACCTTAAAAAGAAGACCACAAGTTGTAACACAAAATGGCACTTTAATAAGAAGAGCAAATGGGATTGTAGGTAAAAAAGTTGGTAATGATTTATATTTGCATAAATCTTATTTAAATCAATATCCTGAATACCAGGATTTAGTAAAAGAAGCTAAAAACAAAATACCTAAAAACTTTAAGTATAATACATTAAAGATTAATACTAAAACTGGAGAAGTTAGATTTGATCAATCTCCTGATTTTGATACAGCTAGTGAACCAAGAGTTGGTAAATATATTACAGTTGGTAAACGTGGTAAAGTAACAGAAGGAGAATCTAATGCTGTGTGGCATCATAAATGGTTATGGGTACAAGACAATTATAAAGGATTTAATGTTTATGAATCACAAAGTTGGAGTAGAACATGGTTATCAAAGCTTCAAGAAGTTGCTAAAGGGGGAAGTAAAAACGCCTGGCAAGAACAATTAAAATCTGTTGGGTTAGCTCAAGTAAGTTCATCAGGTAAAAAGGTTACTTCTAAAACTTTAAATAATCAAGTCGATGCTGCTTTAAAGGCTCTTTCTGAAATATCTCCTGAAACAACTATTCTTATACATAAGACTCCTGAAGAATTTTTTAATGCTACTGGACAAAATGATATTAATGGATGGACTCAAGATAATGTTATTCATATAAATGAAACTTATGCTAGAGAAACAACATTACCTCACGAAGTTTTGCATATTGTATTTAATGGTACATTTGGTTTTGATGCTACTGCTGAACAATTAGCATTAGATGTATTTGCTGAATTAACACCATTTCTAGATACAGAAACAACAGCATTTCTAGAAGAATTTGCATCTAATTATTCTGAAAATGTTAGAAATACAGAAATGTTAGCAGAGTTATTTGGAATAATGGCAGCTAATTACCAGGAAGCAAAACCTAAACCTAAACGTGCTATTAATAAATTAATTGATTATGTGGCTAATAAAGTTGGTTTAGGAAAATTTGTTAAAGGTAATAAAAATAAATATGATTTACTGCAAACTCTTGCTGGTCAAGTTTCTGAAGGCAAAACTATTACTAAAGAACAAATACAACAAGCTTTTCAGATTGCACCTAAACAATACAATGTTGTAGATGAAAGTGGTAATGTAGATACTAACCCTATAAAAATTGAACAGTTACAAGATCAAGCTGTAGCTTTGATGAATGAGTTTATTGAAAAATTAAATTTAGATAACTTAAATCTAACTACAGAACAAAAAGAAACTATTATGATTTATGTTGCTAAAGAACAAGGTTATGATGCAGAACTAGATAACATAAATATTGATTTAGATTCTTTACCCCAGGAAGCTAAAGATTTATTAGACACTTGGTCAGAAATGGCTAAAGAAATTGCTGATAGATTAGATGCTGTTGCAGATGCTTTAAATTTACCATTTAGTTTATTAGATGGTTTTTATTTTCCATTACGTCATTACGAAGGTACTGGAGAATTTGGAAGTGACATTGAAATAGCATTAGATTTAGCATTAAGAGGTTTTACAAAACGTAAAGGTAAGTTTTACGGAGAGCAAGAACAAGGTGGTGTTATATTAGACCCAGCTGAACAATTAAGATTATATCTACAAGATGCTTCTAAAATTATTATAATAGGAGAAGCAAAAATTGCTTTACAAGAAAAACTAGCAGAGAATCCAAAGATAGCAGAAAACATTGGAGCTGTATTAGAAAAATACGAAGATAATCAAGACCTTACTGAATACGAAAAAAGTGTATTAGAACAATATACAGATATGCAAAATTTAGAAGAAGCTGGTGTCCCACTAGGTATGCCAAGAGGTGCATATGCTAATTCACAACATTTTGATCGTATAAATGATTATAAAAAACAAGGTACTGGCGAAGATTTACCTAATGCTCCTCAAAAAATAAAAGAATTTTTAAAAATATTTTCTCCTTCATTAGCTAAAAAACTAGGAGATGCTTTTGATAATTGGGGTAATATTATTGACCCACATTTTATATTACAACGTATGGATGGAAGTGGAGAAATAGATAGCCAGGGGAACTTGTATGGACAAAATTCAATACTATGGTCTCGTCTATTACAAGCAGAAGCTTTATCTAGACTAGCAGAAGCTAGCGACAAACAAATGCAAATGGATGTTTTAAAACCTATAAGAGAACAAGGCGAAGAAGCTCTTGGAATGATAAACGTTTTATTAAATGAATACATATTAAGTAAAGATAATAAGTTAAATGAAATAGGAGCAGCAAAAGATTCTGAACAATTTTGGAAAATATCACAAACTTATAAAGGTAGAGATCGAGTTACTAAAGAACAATCTGATGTTATTTTTTGGTATGGTAAACGTGTTATATCAATGAAACAAACATTAGGATTAGGTGGTAAATTAAGAAGTAATATTGCCGATGTTAAACGTAGTGAAAGAGCTAAATTTTTAGAAGTTGAACAAAAGCTTGAACAAGGATTACCAGTAAGTGATGCAGAGCTAAAAAAACATTTAAGTTATTCTGTTAATGCAGATGAAGGAACAGCATTAAATACTATTGGTAAAATGATGAGATGGATTACAGAAAAAAATGCCATTAATACAAAAGACTTTTTAGGTTACTATGACAGTATTGTTTTAATTAATAATAAAGGTGGATATTTTTATGATTTAGTAAATCAAATGAACGCCTGGGCAGATTATTTAGATTCTATTGGACAAAAAAATAATGCTGCTTGGTGGAGAATGAAAATAGATAGTAATGTTATTGGTAACGTATTTAAATTTGAAAACCAGTTATTAGATTTTGCTGCAGAAAGAATTATTAAAACTTTAAAAACTGGAGAAGAATCTGGCGACCAGGAAGAAATAATTAAACATGGTAGAGGAAGATCAGGTTTTTCTAAATCTGTTATTAATAGATTAAAAAATATGAGTCCACAAGAATTAAGAGCATCAGCTTTAGATGCTGCAACTCATTTACAAAGAGCAAGAATAAGCGCATTTCTTATAGGTAATGTTGGATGGACATTAACTACACAGCCAACAAGTATAGCATTTACTATTAAACAAACTGGATTTAGTTATGTTGCAAAAGCTATTGCTGGAATGATTACTGGTAATAGTTATCAAACAACTAGTAATGTTTCTAAAATTAAAGGACAATTAAAAGGGATTGATAGATTAGAAGCATCATCAGAGTTTCACGATATGTCTATTAAACAAACTAAACGAGCAAAGTTTAGAAACCAATTGTCTTTCTTTGGTGGTAAAATGGAAGCAGCTTTAACAGATGTATCTTATAATGCTGGTTATATATATGCTAAACAAGAATTAGGATTAAATGATACTCAAGCTAAAATACATGGAGATATGGTAGCTGCAACAACACAATCTATGTACACAAGAGTTAGTCGTAATACAGCATTAAATTCACAAGTTATGAGATTTATGCAACCATTACAAACATATGTATTTACTGCAATGTCAAACGCATTAGATACTATGGGAGTAGTAGGAAGAAAACGATCTGTACAAACAAGAATGGCAGAATTTGCAAGATGGATATTAACACAAAGATTATTTGTTGTTTTATGGTCTATGCATTTTGGAGACGATTTAGAAAAAGCATTATTAAATCCAGTATGGGATAGAGCTGGTATAGGAAGTAATATACCTTTATTAGGTAAAAAAATAGATATTAAATTATCTAAAGTAATTCCATGGCAAGATGACAGAACCTGGCAAGATAAAGGTTATGCAGAACAATTTGTAGATAAAACTACTAAATTATTATTAGGTGTTGCTAACAATGAAGAAAATTGGGAACGAGAAGCTGCACAATATACAATAAGATATATTACGCCTATGATAGGTATAGGTGGTACATCTCCAGTTAATAACGCAATAAGAATGTGGGATGCATCTTTAGATGATAATAGATTTGAAGGTATTACTGGATGGAAATATGCTGATTTTGCAGATGATGATATTGGTGGATGGGCTAATGGATTATTATTTGGAATCAAAGCTGTAGACGCAAAGGAAACTTTTAAATGACATTAGCTGTAAATCAACAAAGAATACAACATACAGTTACTTCTTATACTGGAAGAATAACCCAGTATTTTGAATTTCCTTATCCTTATTATAATGATACCGATATAGTTGTTAGTTTATTATACACAACTGGTATTATTAAAAATAATCAATTTAGAACTCTTACTCCTACTAATGGAGATACTTTACAAGGTGCATCTGTTGGTATACCTGGTGTTGTATTACCAGTAAATACAATAATAACTATTGAAAGAGTTGTTCCTTTAAGTCAAGAATATGATTTGCAAGAAGGAGCAACTATTGATCCTACAGCTATTAACACTAGTTTTGATAGAATTGTTGCACAAAACCAACAACAAGATGAAGACTTTCAAAGAAGTTTAATACATCCAGTAACTGACCCAGATGGTTTAAATTATACAGCTCCTTCAAGTGTAACGAGAGCTGGTAAAACTTGTGGATGGGATGCTAACGGAAATATAGTAGCTTTAGACGGAGGAGTAGATGTAGTATATGGCGATACAACAAAAGGTATAACTATATCGAATAATTTTGTATCAGCACAAATTGATACTACTCGTGGTATACAATTTAATACAAATGGAAAAATAGGAATTAGTGATGGTGGTGTAACAGCAGATATGTTAGACCCTAACTTTATTTCTAATGGTCAATTAAATTTAGATTTTTTACAAAATATTGCTACTGGAAAAGTATTAGGTAATACATCAGGTAGTACATCTAATGTTACAACAGTAGACATAAATCCTGATATAATAAATAATAATTATACTCAAGATACATCAATAGCTTCAAGTAAAGCAATACAACAATTAGTTAATATATTAAAACCTAATATTGTACAAACAGTAGATAAAACTTACAGAAAAGTAGAAAGCACTAAAAGTCCTTATAATCCTACTTATAGTAGTTTTAGTGGAGATGATTCCTGGGAAACATTAAGTGGCTTTGAATGTTCACTTACTCCAAGATTTTCTACTAGTGAAATTTTATTAAATATTAATTTAGTAGCTTCTCCTGATAATAGAAATAGTAATTTATACTTTAGAGTTAAAAGAGTTACTAATGGAGAAACTTCTTATTTACCAGTAGGCGATGACGGAGGTAATGGTCAAGCACAATGTTCTTTTGTTGCTATAACTAATGGATATAAAAATAATGCAACTACAACATCTTTTACTTTTTTAGATTCTCCAACATTAATAGCTAATTCAATTGTAACCTATTCATTAGAATGGAAAAACTATGGTATGTCTAATAGTCAATCTATAAATGTTAAAAATGGAGAGTATTATCAAATAATGAATTTAGGTACTATTGGTAATAATGCATCGCCTAGACCAAGTGAACCAATTTTTGATTGGACATCAGTCGGTGCATCAAGTACAAATCCTAGTGTTAATGATATTTTTCAAGCAACTACTGATATGTTGTTTCCAAAAATAACACAACCTCCATTAGTAAAATTAGTTAGATCAGATGGTAAAGAAAGATATTGTTATTCGGGATGGGCTTTAAATGGAAGTTATTGGGATAGAGACCAATCTTCTTTAAGAGCAAATAATTCAGGGCAAATGGAATACAAAAGTATTTCCCCTAGAGCAACTTCTAGTATAGTATTAGAAGAAATATATAAATAGAGGCAAAATTATGGCATTAACAGACCAAACAAATAGAAAAGAATATACTGCTTCTGGTACAGCAAGCGAGGAATTTGCTTTTCCATTTCCTTATTTTGCTGAATCAGATTTAGTTGTAACAAAACAAAGTAGTGGAGTATTAACAACACTAACAATAAATGTTGATTATACACAAGTAGCAACCAATGGAGATACTCTCCAGGGAGGTAAAGTTGTAGCAATTAATCCTTTTACAGCTGGAGATATAATTGTTGTTGCAAGAATTGTAAACTTTACACAAGAGTATGATTTACAAGAGGGTGCTGACATTGATCCTACTGGATTAAATACAGCATTAGACAGAGTCGTAGCACAAAATCAACAGCAAGAAAATGATATATCAAGAATGATTGTTCATCCAATTACTGATCCTTCTTCGACTACATATACAGTTAGTACAACAACAGACAGAGCAAATAAAGCATTAGGTTATGATGCTAGTGGTAATATAACAGAGTTATCATTATTAACTACTGGTACAGTAACAGTAAATACACAATCAGGGTTAGATCAGGCAGGTAATATTATTTCTGCAAAAGTAGATAGTACAACAACTGATTTTAATTCTAGTGGACAAATAGAAGTTAAAACTATTAGTAATACTCAAATGGGTACAAATGCTGTTAAGACAACAAACATTGAAGACGCTGCTGTTACATTTGCTAAATTAACAGATGTAAGTACAGATTTATCTACTGATTCTAGTGCTACTAAAATAGCTACAGCAAATGCAGTAAAAGTATATGCAGATGGGTTAGATAAAGAATATGTTACTGCAACTGGTGGTACTACTGATCTTGTTAAAACAACAAGTGGTAATGGTGCAGAAACAACTTATACATATAATATAGCTGATTTTACTGGAGTGATGGCTGATGGTTCATCTATTACTACTGCTAATATTAGACAAGTTATTATTGAAAATAAAACAGTAAGTAGTGATACAACAGAGATAACATTAAGTGGAGATGCGCCAACTGGTTCTAGATTAGTTGCATTAACTACAGCTAGTGCTGGTACTCATGTCAATACTTTTTATTATCCAATTAATGCTAGTCAAGGAGCATTAAATTTGTATCATATATTTGACGCAAGTAGTGGGACATCTACTACTACAATTAAAGGTTTTATAATTAAAAATTAAAAGGTAAAAAAATGACAAATAAAATTAAAATAGGAAAAGACGAAGTTGGTCACAATTTGCAGTTTTCTCATTTAAAAACATTAGAAGCATTTAATTTAACTTCTGCTGCTGGAGTAAATACTTCAATAGCTGCTAATTATGATGTTTCACTAGTTATTACTCCATTAAGTGGAGAAGCTTATGTTAATATTGGAACAACTGTAAGTGGCGTGCCAGCTGCGGGAGAAACACCAGGTACTGTAGGCGTACTAATTAAAAATGGTGCTTCTTATACTACTATAATCCGAAAGGGAGAAAAAATTGCTGTAAGTGCAACTTGCAACATTTGTCCACTCGGAGAAGAATAGTGAGTTTTGGAAATATACAAAATGCTTTTGGTTTAGAAGGTGCAAGTCGTTCTTATGAAAATATTGAATCTATTAGAACTTTAACAAGTCCTCTTCAATATACTACAACCAGTAACCCAACAGCAATAGGAATGTGGTTTGCTCTTAATGCTAATGCTTATGTACCAGGAAGAAATGAAAATGAAGCATCGGTAAATGCAACTAATAGAACATTACATTTACAACAAAGTGGTGCAAATGCAGGTGCAAGTGATACTTATAGATCAGCATATTGGAATTGTTGGAGAGTATTAGCTACATCTGTTCCTAATATAAGAAGTTATTTTGATTTAAAATATACTGTTGCAGCTCGTTCTACAACTGGAAATACAATAAGGTTTATGTTAGAGTACGGAGATACTCTTGGTACACCATCTACTTATAGAAGTATTGAAATGCCAAACACTTTAGGAACACATACTGTTTCTTTTTTCAACGATTTAAAAACAACATTATCAATGCGTTTAAATTATGCATTCGATGCAGCAAGTGGTATAGATAGTGGTACAAGTACTATTACATTTAAAGATGTTATTCTTACTCAAAAATATAGGGAGACTGACTAATGGAAAATGAATATGGTTTTATAGAATATCCTGAAGAAACAACTTATTGGGTAGCATATAATGATACATCAGATTGGACTTGTGGTCATGTTACAATATTTGAAGATATGGCATCTCCTAAAAATATTTTATTAGAAAATACTGATGCACAAGAATTAACAGATTATGCTAATCAATTAGGAATACCAGTTACATATGAACAATTACTAGGAGACGGAAATGCCTAAAGGAGTTAGTATGCGTAAGGTTCATAAGAATCCTACTGGAGGATTATCAGAAAGAGGTCGTAAATATTACAACGCTAAAACTGGTAGTAATTTAAAAAGACCAGTTACTGGTAAAGTAAAACGAGGCAGTAAAGCTGCTAAAAGACGTAAATCATTTTGCGCTAGAATGAGTGGTATGAAAGGCGCGTTAAAAGATAGTAAAGGTAGACCAACAAGAAAAGCATTAGCTTTAAGAAAATGGAAGTGTAGATAATGAGCTTATATAGAAATATAAATAGACGTAGGAGATTAGGTATTAGTAGACCTAAAAGTAAATCAACTATTAGTAAGAAATCATATGCTAATATGAAACGAGGCTTCGTAAAGAAGAAAAAGAAATGAATGAAATAATAGGAAGAACAGGTGTGGGTATAATAGGTTTTACTGGAAGTGTAACTTTAATGCAGATTAATGCAATTTTATCAGCTATTGTTGCTATATTAACAATTGTATATTTAATTATAAGTATTAAAAAAAGGATTTCTGAATAATGAATTCTACAACATCTTATATAGCTACAGCTTCAAGTATGATACCTATACAATATCAAGGTGGAATAAAATCGGATTATGAAAGACAATGGAAACAATCTGGCTCGACCAGTTCTTTTAATGCCTGGTTATTAAATGATTTAAAACAAAATGGAATTAGAAGAGGTACTAAATATATAAATATAAACAGTAAAAAAAGTAGAGATAACTATAAAGATGAAATGAATTTTTATAAAAAACAATTAGGTTTATCAGAAGAACAAATAACAAGATTATCTATTGGAGATAACATTGATGTTACTCCCAGGAAATCAAAATATTTAATGACAAATCAACAATCTAATAGCGAAGCATTAATACAAGCGCTAAAAGAGTTAGGAGTACAATGATACTAGGACTACCATCAGAAGCAGCAGTAGGTTTAATATCTACTTTAGGTGGCTTTTTAATGAAGCAACAAGCTCAAAGACAAGCCGATCAAAAACAATTATTTGAATTAACATTACAGAAACAAGAAGCTAATAACGATAGTGCAAATCAAGCTTATCAAAGAAAAGCACCTTATTTGCGTAAACTTGTAGGCACAGTAGTTATACTAGTAGCTTTTATAGGTGTTTATGTTGTAGCATTTTTTCCACAAATTCCAGTAACAATTGTTGAACCAAATCCAACTAAATCTTTTTTAGGTATATTTGAGTATGGAGGAGGTAATACAGTTACTATTGCAAACGGAATGGTTATTGCCGATTGGTTTAAATATAGTGTAATAAGTATTATTCATTTTTTATTTGGGACTGGTGCAGCAAAAGTTGCAAAATAATCTTGATAAATAAATACTATTCTGTATAGTGCTATTTACAGTTAGAGAATATACTGATCAGAAAACTAATTCCTTATCTAGGCGCGAGTATCGTCTATAAAATTCTCAAATGCTCATTTTTTTTTATCTTTAACCTTTGGAGTCTTATGTCTTTATATACAATTATTCATGTCGAAACAAATCAAGAAATAACAATAGAATCAAGTCAGTTTGATAGGAATAAAATATTAGAAAACGTAAGTAAAAAGTTAGGGACAGAGTTTAACAAAAATAAATATGGGGAGTATAAAATACATCCCCAAGTTATGGCTACTTAATTATTTTTTTATAAGTAGTTCCTCTGTAATTAAGAATCACTTCCATGATAAATACCTCCATGTTAGTGCGTTCCTTCGCAGACTTTCTGCTACTTCCGAGCAATAGCTTGAACGATCTTATAACCAATATATAAAAATTAGTTGCATATTGTCAATTACATTCCTTCTTCTTCTGCTCTAACAGCAATAGGAGTAATAGGAAGTTTATCAACAATGTCTAGTCTTTTACCATCAAAAGAAAAACTAGATTTTTGAAATGCTAATTCTACAAGACTTATTGCATCTTCAAGAGTCCAGGCATTTTTATCTTTAACGCCAATTATTTCTTCATCAGTTTCTATAGTAATTTTAATCATGCTGTTGCTCCATCTAATGCAGCTATTATTAATAATAACCACCATATTAAACATAATATTATTATAATATTTGGTTTCATAAATCCATCATCCAATTTGTACAATTTATTCCATCAATAATTACAGCACATCCAACAGCTGGCTTTTTGCCTTGTTTAGCATATGACATTGCATAAGTATTAAAGTCAATACCACATCCTACTTGACATCCAAATACTTTATGGCTTCTGCCTATTTGCCAATCTACATAAGCTTGTGTATGTAAATGACCTTGTACTGTACTCATCATATCAGTTTTACATTTTATGCGTGCTGTTCCAGCTTCTCCATGTATATATTGAACGTTATCAATATCAACTCTATCAGTAAAATACCAATTAGGAGTTTCTAAAACTTCTTTATAAGATTTAATCCATCTCCTGGGAACATGAGATGTTTGTGATTTTCTCATAACCATTCTATCATGGTTACCAATAGTAACATAAGCATCGGGAAACATTTTATACCAACGCTTTAGTCGTTCTATTGCTAAATCTAATTCATCTCTGCCTCCCATTCCATCGGGGTCACTTTCATGGTAAGATGAATAATGATTGTCTATAACGTCTCCAATAAATACAATTATATTAGGATTAACTTTATTATAAACCATACAACAATGATCGAAATATTCATCTAAATCAAAAGGTGTATGTAAATCTCCAATACATAATACTGTATTGCCTCCATTAATAACACATTCATTTCTTTGTTTTTTAATTTCGTCTTTTGGTTGCATTAATAAGTCTTCACGTTCATGTTGTCTAACATATCTTAATGCACGTTTTACAGAATCGTTAGCAATTCCAAATTCAATAGCTGTTTCGGAAATGCCAATTTCATCTACTCTTGTTGCGATTAATTTACATTTATCTATACTATATGCCATTTGATTTCTCCTTGTCTAATTTTCTTTGAAGTGCGGCCAGCGCTCTCCAGGCAACGCTAACTAAATCATCTTCTAATAAATGTCTCATCATAGCATCTAATTCATCTTGAGATTTTGATTTATCCCATCCTTTAGTGCCATGTTGTTTCATTCCTTTCATTGATTGTTTAGTAACTTCAACAATTGCATCGGGGAAATATTTAATAAATCCGTGATAGATAGGAATATCTTTTCTTTCCAGGCTATTTGTTGGTAACATTAGTAACCTCCTTTATCATTTCATAATATTTAATACCATAATCAGTACCATCAGCTTTAGTATTATTATGTAATTCTGCTAATAATACAGTAGGTATTTTCCATTTTAATTTAGCAGATTCCATTAAATAATAATATCGTGTAGGAAATTTTTCTTGAAACCATTGTGTAGCATGAAGAACATCCTTATGCCACCAATGTAAATGACAATAAGAACAAAGGCACTTTAAATTAGAGGGGTCTAACTCAAGTGCCTTGTGTGTGCCTACGTTAAGAACATGGCTTGCATGAGCATTTGATCCACTCACTTCTTTTAAACACTTTTGACAAATATACTTGTCTCTATTTTTTATACAAAGTTTTACCTTTGCTAATAGTTTTTTTGTGTACCACGTTCTATTGTGTGGAAGTTTAGCCATTTTAGAATGGTATTTCTTCTAACTCTTCCTTGTCTTTTGTTTCTGTAGATGTGTCTGATTGTTTATCAAACTGATTTCTAAATTCAGCTAATTCATCTAACATTCTTTTACCTAACTCTTTATCATCGTCTTTTATATCGACTAGATAAATTTTAGGTGCATAGAATTTAATATGACCAACTTGTTTAAACTCGCCATCCTCATCAAAAGAAATAGCTTCTCCATCTTTAATTTTACTTGAAATCCAAGAACCACTAGCAGAACCTTGTAAGTCAAATCTTGCTAACATTCCTTGATACTTTCCCGAAGTAATTAATGCATAAACAATCTTCTGAAACTTAACGCCTTTTGCTTTTAAGTTATCTTTAATATCAGCATATAATCCCGACATTAATACAGATGATTCTCCGTCTTTCCAAACGCTTACAGTTAATTCTTCTTTTGCAAGATTCTTAACTTGATTAGATTGCGCTTGACCACTTCCTTGTGGCTGTAAGAAACCAGCTACTCCATTGAATTGTTCAAGGACAACACAAGTAAATTGTTTTTTATATGTGTCAGCTGTTTTTGTTGCACGATCGTAAGTTTTCCATAAACCCTTACCATCTTCTCCACCTTTCCAGGTAAAGATTATTTCTACTGGATTATCTAATTCCATAATATTTCTCCTTATTGTTAAATGACTTCGTTATGTATATAGGATTTTTGAGTAAAAAACAAGACTTATCTACATCTTTTTTTTCTCATTTGTTTTAGTTTTTCTAAAATCTTTTGACGTTTACGTTTTTCTGCAGCTTCTAATAGCTTTCTATATTTGGGATTAGCATTACGATAAGTTGTTCCACAAACTGTATTACCAGGAGCATTAATATCGTGAGTGTATTTACCTCCTTGCTTTTTGCCTTTTTCATACAGTCTACGTTGTTTGCGTTTATTTTTTTCTTTTTTACGTTTAGCGTCGTCTATACGAATTTGTGTTTTAAAATCTATCATAAAATTATTTCCTTTTTAAAAACAAGAGCAAAGAGGATGATCAGTCCTCTCACTCTCTAGGTAGTGGGATATACGAATCCCCAATGAGCCTTAAAGTATTGTTAGTACGTTAATTTTTATAACTCATACCTCTCACTAATTAAACCTTTCGGTTTGTTCGCTTTTGTTGTTGTCCTACTCGCACACTTTCGCCCAACAACCGAGTGCCTTACCCCCTAACAAATCCAGGGTTATTCAGCCATACCATATATTTGACTATGCCTAGTCAAAAAATTCTTCATCCAAAGTTTTCTTTTTTGTAATAGTCCATTGAGGATGTTGTGGTTCTTTCTCAATAGGCTCTAAAACATCATTGTATAAAAGCGCATTTAAATATTCATACATTTCTTTATGATAATTTTTAACAGCAACAATTTGCTGATAACGACTTAATGTTTTCCATTCGGGTTTTACTGTTTTAATTATTTCCATTATCTTTTCCTCATTGTTTATACGAAAAGTATTACATAATTTTAACAATAAATCAATCCTTAAAACGTTTATAAACGTTATGTAACGTTACACTTTCCAGGTAGTTAAAGTAAATATAATTACCTTAACCCACCTTGACTAATCAATCCATTCTAAATGTTTAAATCTTTGATAGTCTCCTTCAAACTGAATTGAAGCTGTTGGAGAAATACCATTTCTATTTTTTTGAAATTTGCATAACAAATGTTTACCCGTTATATCGTAATTAGGTAAAATATGTTTACCCGATATTTTAACTCCCTCGGGAGGACATTCCATTAAGAAAATAATAATGTCTGCAAAATTTTCTACTGATGAACTATATGCAATTTTATTTTCTGCATTAGGATGTGCTAACAAACATATTGGTATTTCTAGATCGTCACGCAATTGTTTTAACTCACGAATAATATTATCATACATAGTTGTTTTATTATCGTAATGTTTATTGCCTTCTTTAATACAAAGTAAGTTATCAATAAATAACATATCAGCGCCTTTTTGTTTTTCTGATATACTCCAGGCTTTTATTTCTGATATGTCCATTGCTTTATCACGAATAGTTAAGTTTAATAATTTTATTTTTTGATTTGCTTCACGACTATTAGTTATTTCATTATCTGTAGCAAAACCTCTTGATCTCATAAAATATGTATTAACACCATAATTAGCAATTAATCTAGGCATTAATTCAGCTCTTAACATTTCTAAAGATGCTAAAGGACTTTTCATTTTATTGTTATGTAAATGTAACATCCATTGCAACATCAATGCTGTTTTACCCGTTGAACGTGGTGCATGAAGTATAATTAAATCAGTTGTAATTTTACCTAATTTATTAGTCCAATCATCACACCACCAAGGACATTTTCCAACTTCTCCAGCTATGCAATTATTAATAAATTGCTCTCCTAATTCATCTAATGATTGTTCTTTCTTTTCTTTAATGTTTAAAGATATTAATTGGCTTAATATTTCTTCTGTAGATGAATCTCCATTATAAGAAGTTTTTAATCCATTAGATAAAATATTTATTTCTTTGCGTAACTTTTCTGATTCTAAAACTAAATTAGAATAATGTTCGCTGTGACTTGATATAACAAACGTATCCATTAAATTTAATAAGTATTCTTTACCACCTACCATATTTAATAATTTACGTTTATCTAATTCTTCTAATAAAACAATAGAATCAATAGTTTGATTTGATTGATTCATTTCTTTTAAAACAGAAAACAATACTTGATGCTTTCTATCTGTAAATGAATTTTCAGTTAATAGTTGTGTTACTTTTGGTACAACTCTATTTGGTTCAAGTAAACAACTTCCAATAACTCCTTTTTCTGCTTCAAGGTTATTAGGCATATCTTTCATCATAATTCTATAATCTCCTTATCTTGAGTTATAATTTCATCTTCGAATCTTCTATATGTAGGATTTATCCAACCACTAAAATCTTTCATATATTTAAATTCACGAGATGCTTTGTATGGTTCAATAGCTTCTTTAATTTTTTTACGATCTTCAAAATTATATTGTAACCAATAATTTAATGCTGATTTTTTATTTCCTTTCTTACCATATAAAGACCAACAATATTCAAAAGCATCAACAACAGCTTTATTAATACTTGTATTATTATTTCTAGTATTATTATCTGCGCTGTTTTTGTCTATACCTCTGTGACAAACTTTGCTATACCCCTCTGACACTTTTGTCGTTAGCTTAATAATCCTTTTATCGATTTCTTTCGAATTAGGCTTATAAGTATAACGAGTGTTGACATAATTGTAATCCACAAGTGAAGCAATCCAACGACTAATAGTACGATTGTTGCGTTGATATAACTTACTAAAGTAAGCATTACTTGCCCAACATTCTCCCGATTGAGATGCAAGCGCTGTAATCTCTCCATACAATAATTTTTCATTCGCTGATAAATTTTCGTCATATCTAACCTCCGATGGTATAATTGCGTAATAACTTGGTTTTTCCATTATAAACTTACCTTTCTCATAATGCAGCAGTAATCAAATCCCTCAACAGTATCTTCAACTACATAAGCACTATCCCCAATTCTTTGCGCATCTTTTAAACACCATTCCAGGTAGTGTTTTGCTTTGTGTGAATTATTTTGCATTGCAAGATGACTTTGTAACATTTCCGTTACTTGAACATCTCTTGATCCGATATACTCGTTTAGTTTTTCTCTATTTACTTTAATAGAATTTTCATCATAATATTTCATAATTTTCCTTAATCTTTATGTCTTAACGATTCTGTTTTTTGGTCATCTAATTCTGATGCACACCATTCGCAAACTTTTCCTTTGCCTAAATGCATTTCATGGTGTTCTACAGAATCAACGAAATCTCCACAACAATCACATTCTACTTCTTCTTTGTCTAATGTAATATCTGTTGTTCCATAATATTCTTTAAAAGAAACAGACTCAACGTCATAGCCTTCTTTTAACGGACATCTTAATTCGCAATCATTTGCTTTTTCTCTTGCTTCTTCTTCACTAGAAGCTTCAACTTCAATATACACATAAAAATCTATTTCTTTTTTTACTGTGTATTTATTTCTTTTAGTATTTGCCATATGATTCTCCTTATCTTTAAAAACCATAATACAGATTTTTGCACTAAATTCAAGATTAAAGTGTTACAAATATTCATCTTTATTTTTGGGACAATTTGCTAAATCAATAACTTGCTGTAAATGTCTAGCAACTAAATAATAATTTTCTATTTCTTCACGATCTAAAACTGTAACTGAATATCCTTGTTTATTGTTAGCACCGAAACAAATAATAAATGCTTTTTCGGGAGGCTGTTCTCCAGCTACTTCGCAATTTTTTGCATAAATAGATGCTTGTATTTTAAATTTTATTTTACATTTTTTAGAACTTTTCCAATCAATTACGCATGAAGTATCAACACCTTTATATTTTACAACACCAACAAAATCGGGACATCCACTAACCATAAGTTTGTTATCCCAAAATCTTGTTTCTAATTGTAAAGGTATTGGGTCAAATTTTTCTACAAAATTATTCCACCCTTTAGGTAAGTTTGTATTATCTGTTATTGAATTTTTAAAATAATTTTCAATTGCTTCATGCATAACTGTACCCGAATCAGCAATGTCTTTTAATTTTTCTGAATACTCTTGATAAGTTGAACCTTGACTAAATGCCCACATTAATAACCCGTCAAAATTTCCTTGTTCTGATAAATAAGATAATAAACTCGTTACTCTCATATATCTGCCACCAATAACTTTATTTTCGGGTTCATCTGATTCTAAAACTATTTCAATAGATTTTAAATTACCGATATGGTCATCATTCCATTTTGGAATTTTTAACTTTTCCCAATCGGGATGATGATATTTATAGGAACTAATACGACCCGTTTTTAATTTTTTAGCTAACTTTTGGTATCTTCCTTTTGGAACATAACCTAAAAACAAATCGTTTAATTTAATTTGTACAGCATTTGCATCATGGACATTTCCAGGGTCGGGAATAAATTTAACAATTCCATTTGGTTTCAACTTTTCTAGTTGACTATTTTCTTTAATTGCAAATGTAATTCCCGCGACATTAAAAGTATTCATGTATTTAACTCTTTCATTTTTCTTAAAATATATTTTTTTAAGTAATGTAATTCATCTAAACATTTTTCTTTAACAACAATTTTATTATGTTTTTCGTTATCGATGGCATCATCTAACTCTTGTTCTAATATATCCATTCGATTATCTATTTTTTTAAATAACGATCTTAACAATCGCATTTGTTCTCTAAATGCTACATTGGATTTATCCATAATTACCTCCTATGTATGTGTATTGTGAATTTCATCGAAAGCATCCATATAATTAATGTCTGCTTGTGTCATTGGTTCATCGTTCATATGCATTAATTCAATTTCTAATTGATTTTTAATGATTTCAGCATCATGTTTGTCTAATCGAATAAATGCTATTTCTTCATTTATACAAATTTTACTTTTATGAACACGAAACTCTAAACAATCTTTTTTCTTCTCTATTCTCATAATTATAATTCCTTATTAATGATTAAAAATAAAATTAAACGTTTTGGTCTTGGTAACACTTCTATCCATTTTATTAGTAAATGGTCTAAACTCATAATATAACTCCTTAATTTATAAAAGCTATCATACAGATTATTAGCCAAAAAGCAATCCAAATCTTAAAAAGAATGTCATGCATTTTTATTTTTCCGTATTTTAAATAAAACTTTCTCGAACCAATCTATTAATTTTTCAGGTGTGTATTCTCTCATATATTGAGTTGCTCTCGTGGTTCGCTCTCCGTTAATTTTTACATCTCCACAAATTGAACGAAGCTTACCTTTTGCGCATCTATGAAGTGTATTATCTTTTTTTGGTAATTGTGGTAAATCTTTTTTATCAATTCCAACTATATATAATTTTGTATCTTTATGACAAACATGTCCAAAATCATATTGGTCAATTAAAATTACAAAACCTCCGTAACTATCTGTTATATTTGTATTTGCTTCGGGTAATGTTTTAAAAATTCTCGATCCTTTTGGATGTTCTAAAATACCTCCTAATTTTTGAATTTTTTTAACAACCCATGGTGTTAGCTCTTTTTCTCCCTCTCTTGGATTTGACATATGAGATAATTGACCCCATGCTCTACAAGGAGGATGTGCAACAATTGGCAAATTTAAATTATATGTTTTTGCGTTTCTATCAAAATCATACACTTGCCAGGTATCGCGTTTTTTATACGCTGAATCTTTACGAACAAATAATGCAACATTCATTAATTATTCTCCATTTTATTTTTATCAAAAACAACTAATGCGCTTGGAAATGGTGCAGAATTTTTACTCCCTCCGAATTTAATTCGTCCTTTAATAAATGTTATATCTCCTTTCATAACGTAATCGTGCCACCATTTTGTATCAGTGCGACTTGGAATAAGCATGCAAACCCAAGCTCCTTTTAATGATTCTTCATAAGCTTTTTTAATCCATTTCCCAATCTCTCTACCATATGGAGGATTACACCAAACGCTATCATAAGCACTCCAATTTTTAGTTAATCCGTTATCTTCTTTAGTATAAAATATATCTGCCTTTGCATTTTCTTTTGAAGCGCAAGCATCTAATTCGAACCAACCTAATCCGTAAGCTTCGCAAACATCATCTATTATATATTGTGGCGTGTACCAATTATCTGTTTTACTACTAAAATGAACACTCATTTTTTTTATTCTCCTTATCTAGAAAAATAAACCACACCCCGGAAGATGTGGCTTATTATATTTTTTTAATCAACTAATTTTAAATGCGTTGGATGAATTCTCCATTGCCCGTGGTCTGTATCAACAGCTATATTTTTAGGTAATAACTTCGAAACTGTACCTAAAAAAGTACGCCCTTTATGTGTCCAAGAAACTTTTACCCCTACCTTAAAAGCATCTTGAGAATTTCTTAATTCCCTAACTTCTAACATAAATAATTTTTGTTCCATTTTATCAAGCGCTTTGAACTCTTCTAGTAATGATTTAATCTTATTCATAATTTCCTTATATTAATAATTAATAAAAAGAGGGTTTCCCCTCTTGTTAAGCATCATACCCGATTGGGTTTAGATGTTCTTCAATTGTAATCTCATTATCTAAACTTGAATAATAAAGAGAATCACAAAATTCTTGTAACTCTAACCAACGCGTAAAAGTATTAGATTCTTTTACAATGTTAGTTGTTTCAGTTGTTGCGTAAATATCAGACATTAAACTAATTCCTTTCCTTTGATTTTTTCTATTAAATCAAATTGTGATATTTCTGTAAAGTATAAATCTCGTTCAATTGTGTATTTAATATTCCTTTTACTCATTTCTTGCAACTCTTCTAATTCAGCTAAAGAAAAATAACCGTATTCCCCTTCGCATAAATGAGATGTTACATATCCAAAAAAACATTTATTTGATGGATCATATTCTAAAGCGTACCAAGTAAATGAAGAAAACGGAGTAAAAAATTTAGCTATAAATTTATTCTCTCTTGCATTGTCCAATTCTTCTTGAGTCATTGCTCTAGTATTTTCATAATTATTTATTAATTTTTTCTCGATTTCATTTGTTAATAATTTTTGCATTTAATCATTCCTTATTTTATGGGAGGTTTTACCCTCCCGTTTATTAATATCTATTATCGTTGATTTCCCATGTCATAGAAGTTAAATCTTCTTTACCTCTAGCATTTTCCCAACCCTCCCAATCAATATCATTAAGCTTTAAAATATCATCTAGGATAATCCAACCTAAACCAATTTTAGAAACCCAAATCCATTTATTATTATATTTAACGGGTCTTACTTTTTGATTTTCAATATCTGTCAGCTGACATCTTTGATTTTTAACTTCTAAACATGAATCTTCAATATCAAGAGTTATCATTTCGTATTCGTTCCAATCAACATTAGATATAACGATTCCGTGATTATCTCTTAATTCATCTTTAATTGAATTTATTTCAGATTCAACATCTCGGATCGTAGTTGTTTCTGTATCCCATGGAGTATCTGTCTCAACTTCAATCTCTATGTCTACTTCTTTTATTTGTATGTCATTTATATTTTGTTGCATTGTCTAACTCCCTTTTATTTATGGACATAATTTTATCAAAAAAAAACATAAAAAAAAGAAAAAAGTGATAAAAAGTTGTATCTAATTTTGAATCAATAAATCGTGTTTTTTGAATTGCCTAAACTCCTGGAAATTATAAAAAATACCCCAAAAGCTGCACACCATATATTGTGGTATTAAAAATAAAAAACCACAACATATTGTATGCCCTAAAATGGACAAACTAACCCTTATTAAGGTAGTTATATAGCTTAAGCCTAAAGTCCATTAAAACGCAAATATGGAGGTTTTAAGCATGTAAAGTAAAAAACACTAAATAATCATATTATTTTTATATCATTTGAATTATGTTTACATAATGAAAGCACAAGAAATTTTTGACCAAATGAAAACAGCT
>MDTB01147888.1_pt1 | contig 36870 bp, 33 predicted proteins | sample 811161 | NCBI WGS metagenome assembly MDTB01 (sample SAMN05326650, study PRJNA326480) | marine metagenome | isolation source: seawater | place: Mediterranean Sea | collected 2009 | reverse complement strand
GCGTTTTTTCAACTATTTCGACTTTTAAAACCCTTGATTTTATAAGGAAAAAGTAATCAGTGTAGTTCCCTGGGCTCATTAGAAGTGCGATGCTCTATCCAGTTGAGCTATGGGCGCGTGACGGCCGAGTTTTTAGCGAGAGCTTTAGCGACAGACAAGGTTGATGAGTCACAAGAAGGTAGTTTTTTTTCGATATCCCTAAAAACGGGAATTTGGAGCTGTTCCTGATCAATTTGTTGCTGATCACGGGGGAAGACAGACCTCGGTAGTGAAATTTCGGCCAAATGAAAACAAGCCCAGGCTCTCCAGCTGCGAAGTTTGGAATGATCTCCGGACATCCGGGAGGCCAAGTGTTGGAAATGGCGAACGGGATTCCCAATGAAAAGATGGTTCTTACGATGGGCTAAAAACCAGACAAGTGCGGGGTAGGGTGCGGCTTGTTCGGGGATCATAGAAGCTTTATTCAGCTGGAGAATGGCTTGGGCAGGTTTTTCCTGAAGCCAAAGGGACTGTGATAATTCGAGACAGGCTCGATGAAAGTTGCATCCGCCATTGGCACGATGCTGGCGCGTGTGATACGGACCAAGATCTGGAGAAGCCTCTGGGAGATGCGGATTTAACACAAAAGTGATTTAAGGTTTCCTGAAGGGTGATGGCGAGGCACAATCTTCCCACATCTCCATGGTTGAAACTTGGCAACAGATTGCGCTTGGCGTTTTAGTCCTTCTTGTTTTTACAAGCTTTATTAAGGAGTGGGTCTCTCCTGAAGTGGTCGCATTAGGCGCGCTGGTCACTTGCGTTTTAATTGGGGTGCTTCCAATCGCGGTTCCGTCTCCTGCCCCGGGACTGGAAGGAGAGGCTTTGACGAACGCCTTGCGGAGATTCAACGCCGATGCTTTAAGAGTTTTTGCTCATCCAGCGCCGATTACGGTAGCCTGCATGTTTGTGCTGAGTGCCGCTTTGGAGCGAACGGGAGTTATTGAGGTTCTGGGTCATTGGTTTGAGCGGACAGCCGGAACTAGTCCGACACGGATGTTAGTCATAATGATCGTAATCGTGGCGGGACTTTCCGGATTCATGAATAATACTCCGGTGGTAGTGGTTTTTCTTCCTATCGTTCTAGGGATTTGTCGCCGTAAGGACTGGGCTGCTTCCAAGTATCTGATTCCGCTCTCCTATGCCGCAATTGTTGGGGGAACAATTACAATCATCGGAACTTCTACTAATTTGGTGGCGTCGGGAATCGCCGCTTCCTATGACCCAAACTATGCTTTTGGCTTCTTCGATGTCACTCCTCTTGGGATTGTTTTCGTGGCGGTAACCTTTGTCTATTTACTGACGATCGGAAAAAAGCTGCTTCCGGATCGTGTGACCCTTGCTGCCCTAATTGATAGTAAGGATGCTCGCGAATTTATAACGCGGGCCTTTGTCTCTCAAGAGTCACCGTTGATCGGCCAGAGCTTTCTTGAGTCGTCTTTAAAGAAAATGAAAAAGGCGCGGGTGATCGATGTGGTTCGCGATGGAAACCGGGTCCGAGAAAGTTTGAACGAGGTGGTATTCGAAGAGGGAGACGAGATCATCATTAAGGGGCGGCTGGGTGATTTGATGGGCTTGTCCGAAAAAGATGGGATCACCCAAGATGCATCTGATCAGCTGGGCCTTGAGGACGTTCGTACTGAGTCGGCAGTCATGATGGAGGGGATTATTGGGCCGGATTCAAGCCTGGCAGGAAAAAGCCTTAAGGAGCTCAATTTTCGCCAGCGATTTGGCGTGATTATCGTGGCTGTGCATCGGCGTGGCCGTAATTTGCAGGAGCGTTTTGAGGATGTGAAGTTGGCCTTTGGTGACACCTTGTTGGTGCAAGGGCCGGCTCGAAGGATGCAGCAACTTTTTGAACTTAAAGACTTTGTAAACCTGAGTGAGCCAAAGGAGGTCGCGATTCGCGCCAAAAAAGCGCCCTTTGCAATCGCTGCAATTCTGGCCTTCATGGTTTTAGGCCTTCTCTCGGGAATTAATTTGATTCCGCCCATCCCGATTGTCCAGGTTGCTTTGTGTGCTGCTGTCTTTGTTCTTTTGACAGGATGCATTGATCCTTCCGAGGCTTATCAATCGGTCGAATGGAAGGTGTTATTTTTAATTATTGGTATGCTGGGACTCGGGCAGGCGCTCCAATATTCGGGTATCGCTGACCTTCTAGCGATCAAGGTTGTTGAAACCACCCATGGAATGGACCCCCGTATTCTGATCTCGCTCCTCTACTTGTTGTCAGCAATTCTGACTGAGATGGTCAGTAACAATGCGGTAGCAGCCTTACTCACTCCGCTGGTGATTATTGTCGGAATTCAGCTTGGGGTGGATCCAAAACCATTTATTGCTGCAGTGATGTTTGGTTCCTCGGCTAGTTTTGCAACGCCAATCGGCTATCAAACGAACACCTTCGTTTATGGTGCTGGCGGCTATAAATTTGGAGATTTCTTTCGAGCTGGATTTCCTCTGGCGGTGATTCTTTGGATCGTGGCATCTATTCTCATTCCCGTCATTTGGCCTTTGTGAAAAATTCCACTCGACATCCATTGACCAAGTGGCTGGGTGAGAGTAAGCAAGGGGGTCTATGAAAGCTCCAATTACTGTCTCGGTTACAGGTGCCGCCGGTCAAATCGGCTACGCCCTTCTCACTCGCATTGCCTCTGGCTCGATGTTCGGGCCGGATCAACCGGTTAATCTTCGTTTGATCGAGATCGAGCCTGCCATGGGAGCGCTTGAGGGCACTGTGATGGAGCTTAATGACTGTGCGTTCCCTCTTCTCAACCAGATTGTGCCAACTTGTGATCTTGCCGAGGGTTTTTGCGGCACTGATTGGGCTCTTTTGGTTGGTTCGGTTCCCCGTAAAGCTGGTATGGAACGAAATGATCTTCTTGGAATTAATGGTAAGATTTTCACCGGTCAAGGGGAGGCGATAGCGGCTAACGCAGCTTCTGGTGTTCGCACTTTGGTGGTTGGAAACCCTTGCAACACCAATTGTCTGATTGCAATGAATAATGCGGCCGGAATTCCTAGAGAGCAATTCTTTGCGATGACACGACTTGACGAGAACCGTGCCAAGAGCCAGTTGGCAGCCAAGGCCGGAGTTCATAGTAGTGATGTCACAAATCTCTGTATTTGGGGCAATCACTCCGCCACCCAGTATCCTGATTTTACGAACGCCCAAATTAAGGGCCAACTCATTACTGATGTCATCACTGACCGTGAGTGGCTCGAAGGTGAGTTTATCTCGACCGTCCAACAGCGTGGTGCTGCTATAATTAAAGCGCGTGGAGCTAGTTCAGCTGCTTCTGCCGCAAATGGAGTGGTTGATACCGTCCGCTCACTTGTGACTCCCACTCCCGAGGGGGATTGGACCAGCGTGGCAGTTTGCTCGGATGGATCCTACGGAATACCCGAGGGGCTCATTGCCTCCATGCCCATCCGGACCGATGGCTCGACTTGGGAAGTGGTGCAAGGAGTTGAACTCGACGAGTTCTCTCGTGCCAAGGTTGATGCATCAGTCGCTGAACTTGTAAGTGAGCGGGAGGCGGTTGCTGATCTTATTCCTTCCTAATATACCTAGAATTTATGGCATCATCTTTGGTCATTGCAGATCGTGAGTTTAAGTCACGGTTGATGCTTGGGACGGGAAAATTTTCGTCCAATGAACTTATGAGTGAAGCCCTCGCTGCTTCCGGCACTGAGCTTGTCACGGTAGCACTGAGGCGCGCTGACCTGAGCGGTCAGTCTGATCCTTTTGCTAACATCTTAGATTTCATCGATCCTGAAAAATATTTACTTTTACCTAATACAAGTGGGGCGATGGATGCAGATGAAGCGATCCGACTTGCCCGCCTGGCTGCAGCGGCAGGTCTTCCTAAATGGATCAAGCTTGAGATTCACCCGGATCCAACCTATTTGCTTCCAGATCCAATCGAGACATTAAAGGCCGCTGAGATTTTGGTTAAAGAGGGTTTTGTAGTCCTGCCTTATATTAATGCCGATCCTGTTTTAGCTAAACGCTTACAAGAAGTGGGAACTGCCGCTGTAATGCCACTCGGAGCTCCAATCGGAAGCAATAAAGGGGTTGTCACAGCTGATCAGATCCGGATTATAATTGATCAGGCCCAAGTGCCTGTGGTGGTGGATGCTGGACTCGGAGCTCCCAGTCATGCCGCCGAGGCGATGGAGCTGGGTGCTGATGCGGTGCTGGTAAACACCGCTATTGCCATTGCCTCAGATCCTTGTCGGATGGGAAACGCTTTTAAACTTGCGGTACAAGCGGGGCGAGATGCTTTTGAAATGGGACTTCCCGAGACGATTGACGAGGCTTCGGCAACAAGTCCTCTGACAGGTTTTTTGGCCGGTTCTTAGCCTGAGAATATTTTTTCGCGAGTGGTTGTCTGTTTGGTAAATTTACTCCCTTTTATAAAACCTTCGTTTCGTAAGATTTTTACTATCAAAAGAAGGAAGTTTTAGTATAGTTCATCGAGGGATTAAAAAAAAGTTTCCTTCAAAAGTAACTATGCCTGACGAAGCAAAAAAGCTGCAAGCAACCCGGATTTTGCTGACCGCTGCCGCGGTCGTGATATTGGTCACGGGTCTCAAGCTTGGACAGTCATTTTTTGTCCCCGTTTTACTCGCAGGATTCATTGCGACGGTTTCATTTCCAATCACTTCTTGGCTTCGTAAACGTCGTGTGCCCATGCCCATTGCGGTCCTTTTGACTGTCCTTGTTGACTTCGCATTTATGACTGGAGTTGTCATCATCGTCATTACTCTAACAGGTGACTTGGAATCGAAATGGCAAGATAGATATTACCCAGCCATGAACTCAAAGATCGATGAGGTTCGTGAAACGGCCGTTGGTGTGCTCGAAAACTTAAAAATTCCGGATGCTCGGAAAACTGTCGATAATTACGCCACGATCAAAATCCCTGCTCAGATTGGAAAAAATTTCGACCCGTTTGATCTTGGTAAAGATGTCGCAGTGCGGGTTCTCGGTTTTCTTGGATCGACCCTTTTGATCCTGATTCTGACTGTCTTTATGCTGAGCGAGGCCCGGATGTTTGGACGCCGTGTTAATGCTGTCCTTGAAGCGCGTGGGCCTAATCTGGACCGTTTGATGAACTCAACTGCGGATATTCAGAGATACTTGGCGATGAAAACGGTCGTTAGCCTCGCTACTGGTGTGCTCGCGGGATTTCTATGTTGGGCTGCTGGGTTAGATTTCTACATTTTATGGGGAATTTTAGCTTTTGCTCTGAATTTCATCCCCGTGCTTGGTTCAATTATTGCAGGAGTTCCTCCCTTTATCTTAGCTTTTTTGGTGGATGGGGGACCTAGTGCCTTGGCGGTCGGAGTTGGCTATATTTCGATCAACATCTTCCTCGGTAATTTTCTCGAACCTATGTTGATGGGGCGTCGCTTTGGTCTCTCCACCTTGGTGGTGATCATTTCAGTTCTTTTTTGGGGTTTTATCTGGGGTCCAGTTGGGATGTTCCTCGCTGTGCCGTTGACGATGGTTCTCAAGGTGATGTTGGATAATTCGGACGAGCTACGCTGGATTGCCGTTGCGATTACCAAAGAGAAGCCCGACTCAATTTTGGATCTCCATGACCTCGATGGTTCACTTGATGGCCTGTCGTCACGCGATCGAGTCGATTTATCTGCAGTAACGGCAGATAAGCGAGGCTAGGGTGGACATAGTTGCCTTCCCGAATTGATGCGCTAGGATTCTGCCGTGCGGAAAACTGGTGTCCAGAAACTGGCGTTGTTATCGATCGTCCTTTTAATCGTGCTGATTTTTGCTGGGGCGGTTGTTCGGGTTACGGGATCTGGGTTAGGCTGCCCCGACTGGCCGACTTGTTGGGGTGAGTTTGTCCCACCAACAAGTATCGAGCAGGTTGATGAGGCTTACTTAGAAAAGAAGCTTCCAAGATTTAAGAAATCTGCCGAACGCTTCGGTCGCGACCCTGATGAAATTACGGTGGAGCGGCTTCTTGAGGAATATGACCCGGTTCAGACTTGGATCGAGTTCACTAATCGGCTCCTTGCTCTGCCGGTTTTACTCGCAAATTTTTTGTTGATGATAGCTTGTTTGAGGAGTCGGATCATGCCGAAGCTCGGAGTGAGTGCCTTTGCTCTTGTGATTATAAGTGCTCTGACTGGAATCGTGGTAGTGGCGAGTGGTTTGCGATCCGGAGTGGTGACGATTCACATGGCCCTGGCTTTTCTTCAGCTCTTTGTTCTGACCTATCTCTACTGGGGTGGCGTGCGACCCGGAAATTGGCGGACTCAGATTGCAGGCCCGAGTCGCCCGCAAGTCATGATTCTTTTATCTTGTGTGATGATTGAATGGGCAATGGGATCTCAGATCCGTGAAGTTACCGATAAGCTCATGATGGAGCAGGGGATTGAATCGCGTGGTAGTTGGATTGATGAAATTTCAGAGTCGGCAACCTACCTCATTCATCGAAGTTTCTCTTGGTCTATTTTGATTGCAGCTCTCTGGTTGGGATACAAATCGAGTTGGAAGGGGAGAATTCCTCGCCTAGTTCTTGGCTTAGTTTTTTCGTTGATGGTAATGGGCTTGATTTTAAGTAGCTCGGGAATTCATGCTGCGGTTCAGGTTCTCCATGTAGGAGTTGCCGGAGCGTTGGTGGCTGCCGTTTATTACTGGTGGTTGGCTTCCAAAACACCGGATGAGGGAGGCTCAGGTGGGTGAGAGCGAATATCGTTCACGAACTTTTCATCTCGAAAACCTGAGAGCCTTTCCGGCGGGTGTGGTCGAAACTCTGAGTACGACCTTCTCAATTTTAATCGCGAATCGGGTATTTGAAGCTGGCGGGATGGCGAAAGCGACCCTGGTCGCGTTGCCTAGTCTTGGTTTGCTGCTGAGTCTTTTTGTCGTTCAGGCTGTGAGGCGTACTGGTCTTTCGGCAAATTCAATGTTGGCCGGCATCTTCGGAATATCCGGTGTCGGTTTTACCATTAGTTCACTCGCGGGAGATTGTTTCGAGATTTACATGTTTGGAATGGTGGTCGCCTTAGTCACTCTGACTTTAAACCTCCCACTTTTTTCTCAAATTTATCATAGTCATTATCCAGATAAGGTTCGGGGTAGGTTGTTTTCAATAACAGCTTTCATGAGGAAAATCTATGCGATCGGGGCGGCTTTTCTTTTTGGTTGGTTGCTCACGGCTTCACTTAATAATTACCCATTATTGCTACAAGTTTATGCAGGTTCTTCCTTCATGATGGCAGGGTGTGTTCTCGCCATTGAAAAAGTAAAATTGAGTCGCTCTAATAAAGTGAAGCTTTTTGATGCCTTCAGACATACAGGCGAAAATCATCGATTTCGACGCTTACTTGTATCTTGGATGATTCTTGGGATTGGTAACCTACTCTCGTTTTCTCTTTTCGTAGAATATATAACCAACAAGCAATATGGTTTTGATCTCAGCGAGAACCACGTCAGTATTATCACAACCGTCATTCCAGAAACCTGCTTTTTTGTTTTTGTTTTGGTCTGGGGAAGGCTCTTCGACAGGCTGAATTTCTATCTTTTACGCTGTATTTTGAATGCTTTTTTTGCAGCAGGAATCATTTTCTATTACATGGGGGATGGCTTATGGGCACTCTATTTAGGAATCGGGTTGCACGGTGTGGCAAGGGCGGGAGGAAATGTTGTATGGAGCCTTTGGGTGACTAAGTTTTCTGATGCCGAACATGTCGCGGAATATATGAGCGTGCATACATTTCTAACGGGTTGCCGGGGTGTGGTAGCGCCATTTTTGGCCTTCCCACTCGCTGCCGTATTCGGGCCCTTTTGGGTGGGAGGTCTTTCCGCCCTCCTTATTGTGATTGCTACCGCCATCATAATGAAGGAGATAAAATTGAAAGATCAGGACTTGTCAGCTTCAAATTGACGGATATCATCCGCCCTGTCAGCGGAGAGGATGATTCATTCGTCTCGCAGCTAAGCCACCTTAGCTCAGTTGGTAGAGCTACTGATTTGTAATCAGTAGGTCGACGGTTCGAGTCCGTCAGGTGGCTCCATTTCATAGCCCCGTAAGCATCATGGTTATGGGGCTTTTAGTTGGGGGGGATGAGGCTTGCGAGCAACTCGCAATCGCATCATTTAGACTTCAGCAGGGTTAAAAACTAATTAGTCGGGTAGTGTAGGGGGCGCTTCATTAGGTGAGGGGGCTTATCAGCGGCTTCGGCAGATTTTTCTTGAGTATACTTTCCTCCATTGCAACAGCTTTAGAATATCTTACTTTCATTAATATGAAATATGGATTGGTGATTTTAATTCTAACTTTTGGAGTGGCTTTTGCTGCCCCTAAATTGCGGCGGGTTAATGATATTGATTACGTTGGCGATGCAAATCCGAGACAGACTTTGGACCTTTACATTCCCGAAACCAAAACTGAATCGCCCCGCCCGGTGGTCTTATGGATCCATGGGGGTGCCTGGAGACAGGGGAGTAAAGATCGTCCGGGGAGAGCACTGAAGGCTGCTGGTTTAAATTGCGCTATTGTTTCAATTAACTATCGGCTTACATCGGAGAAGAGCTGGCCTGCACAGATTCATGATTGCAAAGCAGCCTTGCGATGGGTGAAGGCTCATGCCAAAAGGTATCACCTTGATGCAGATCGGATTGTGGTATGGGGAGCATCGGCGGGCGGACACCTAGTCACTTTTATGGGGACGACGCAGAATCACCCAAACCTCGATGGCAAATTGGGATCTCATACCGACCAATCAACTTCAGTGAAAGCGGTTATTAATTTCTTTGGACCCACTGATTTTTTAGTGATGAATCATCAGGGAAGCTCAATGGATCATAATGCCGCAAGCTCACCTGAGGGGCAGCTTCTGGGGGGAGAGGTTTCGGCTCTAAAAGCTCGAGCAAAACTTGCTTCACCATTTCATCAAGTGTCCAAAGATGATGCTCCCATTCTTACCGTGCATGGAACAAGAGACCCACTGGTGCCTTACCTTCAGGGTAAAGCGCTAGACGAAAAATTAGATGACCTCAAGGTCTCTTCTGTTCTTCTTACTGTCTCGGATGGTGGGCACGGCAGAGGTTTCGGCCCTTCGGTCGACGAGGCGGTGATTAAGTTTTTAAAACACCACTTTTTTGACGAACAATTGAGGCTCGAGGACAGTTCTGTAAAAGAAAATCAATGACCAAGAGGTTTAATTTAGAGAATCAAACTTTATTTGTAGACCACGGTTTTTCCAGTAGTCGGCAATGGCGATCTCGATGGTCTTAGCTTTTTCCACGGGGATGAGGTGAGGCTTCTTTTGCCTTTTTGTCTTAATGGTATGAAGTGTTTCGAAATGCTGCCGGGTTTTGTTAAGTCGTTCCGTTCCACCATGAAGGCAATAGTGCGATAATAATAAGGCGCCGTTGTAGGCTTTTAAGGCTTCCCAAGCATCAACCTCGGCTGTTCGTTCGAGCCATGCTTTTGAAGAGAGAGAGATCAGGGGACGTATCGCGAGAACGGTGCTGCTAATAGATCCGGGTTTGGTGTGCTTTTCGATTCTTTTACGAATCGCGTGATCAATCCGGCTGAAGTCAAAGTTTCCCCGTCCAATATGTGAAGCCGCCATATATTCAGCGATTCCTTCGGTGAGCCAAGGTTGACACTTCCACATTAGATTATGCATCGAGAGGTGGGTTAATTCATGAATAATGAGATCGAAAGCTGGTTCTTGGAGAATGCGTGTTGGGGTGGTGTCATTTCTGAAATGAGTCCAATTAATAATGGTTTGGTTTTTAGCTCCATCGTAGTAGCCTGCCGTATTTTTGGCTCCTCCAGCAGCAAGATAATCTTCATTGTGACCTACGATAAGGAGTTGGCCTTTTGGCTTTTTGGATGGGGCGTAAAGAGGCACTGGAATATTCCGTAGCGCTAGCGGGACTGATTCGAGACACTTCGTGAAATCAGTCATTAAAGTGTGGTCATGCTTCTTAAAAGTCACGATCCGGAAGCTGTTGGTCTGGTAAATGAACCGTCCGGCTTCAGGTGTTATGAAATACTTTCCAGCTCCGGTTGGTGGGTGAATTTTCTTTAGCCAGGTCTGTCCTGTTAAATTGCCAGGGATACCAAGAAAAAAGAGGATGCTAATGATCCTCGTCATCTTCGAGAGGGATGATTTTTATTTTCTGCGATGGCGCCGCGTGAAGGTTCCCAGCTAAGGTCTCAGTCGTCTTGTTTTGTGGAGCGTCTTTGCCATCAAGGGCGCTTTTGAGCGCCTGCTCGACTAGTTGGCCACAATGAATCTTCATAGGAGGAAGCGGGCCAAGGTCTCCAGAAAGTTCGTCGGGCTTCAAATCGCGGGCCTCCTCGGGTGTTTTTCCTTTCAAGAGTTCGGTGGCCATAGAAGCTACGGCAATGGCAGTCTGACATCCAAATGCTTGAAATGAGGCTCGATCGATTACCTTTTTCCCATTCTTTTCGGTGAATTTTAGCCACATGCGAAGCATGTCGCCGCAGTCAGGAGATCCAACAGTTCCAACCCTGTCGGCGTCGTTCATTTCACCAACATTCTTAGGCTGGGCAAGAGCTTCTCTGGCGCGATCTTCAAATTCCTCCGTCATGGGGTGATTGTATCGCATTGACATAAAAAGTCTAGGGTGAGCCTTTCTTGTCGTGTGAGGGATCAAAGTAGATTTTAACCTCGGCTTGTTTGGTACCCAGAAGCTCCTGAGCGCGTATTAAAGCATCCCGGGTTGAGATGTTTGGATTGCTAGGTGCGTTAAAAAAGAGATTGGTTTCGCCTTCCTTACGACGGCATCCTCGCTGAAGAGTCTGTAAAACCCCTGAGCTCTTCAAAACTTTGTAAACGTCCCGGGTTGCTCCTGATACAATGAGGTGGCGGTCACGGGAGCGAACAAAACGAATGAGTTCACGTAGGGACATGACGCTGGTAGCATCAAGATGTCTGGCATTTTTTAGACGTAGGATGATTACCTTAATATTGGGGTCAACAACAAGGCGCTGAACCTGGCTTTGGAAAAGATCGGCGGCGCCAAAGAAAAGTGAGCCCTCAACATGGACGATCGAAATTGCGGGGTTGGGGCGCTTCTGTTTTTGATCCAACTCACGAAGTTCGCCGTTATCGCAAATTTCATATTCGACAAGGTGGGGGCGGGAAACCTTACGAAGGAACAAGAAAATCGACAATGAGACCCCGATGAAAATCGCTACGTAGAGAGGGAAAATTAGGGAAGCTAGAAAGGTTAGGATAAGAACGCCACCATCCTCGGGTGTTGATCGAAGGCAGATTCTGATATTCTTCTTTTTGATCAATGACGCGGCCACTGCGATGACTAACCCAGCGAGAGCTGCCTTGGGTATAAATGCGACTGGGTTGGGGATTAGAAATGCGAAAAGAAAGAGTGCGATGAGGCAAAAGAATCCTGCGAGAATCGATGAGAGACCCGACCGTGCGTCGGATTCATAGTTTAGAGCGGAGCGGGTAAGAGAACCCGATGAAGGCATTGCGGCTGTAAATGCACAGGCGAGGTTGCTCATTCCGACTGACATCATATCTTGATTGATTTCAGTTCGGCTTCCCGTTCGAGATGCGAGCGATTTTGCCATCACAGTATTTTCAAGAGTGGCTAAAAAAGCGATAGCAACGGCAACTCCTAGAAGGTTCGAGATGTCACCAAATAACCCTGCACTTGTTGGCTTAGGTAGACGTAGGGTTAGGTCGTTTAGTGAAAAGCTAGGGAATGTCGGAACAGCGGAGTCCCAGCCGGGGGACTGAGATCCGATTAAAGTTGAAAGAATTGAGGCAAGAGCGAGTGAGATTGCAAAATTGGGTAAAGCTTTCAAATACCTGCTCATGGTGAGATAAACAGCAAGGGTGCTAAATCCAAGGATGGCGGGCTGCCAGAGGTAGGCTTTTTTTGCCGCTATCAGTTCGCTGAGCATACCAAAGAAGTTGCTGGCAGGAACAACGACTTCGCTCACACCAAAAAGGTGTTTGCACTGGTTGATAATAATCAAGATGGCAGCACCAGTGATGTATCCCACCAGGACGCTTTGGCTAACGTATTGAATTAATTCGGCAGCCTTTAGGATTGCGCCGATCAGGCAGATTACTCCGACCATTAGAACCAGAAGAGGCATGAGATCCAACTTCTCGGCACTGGAGTACGTGCCAGCTGCGAAGAAGCTAAAGACCATGAGCGAGGTCGCATTAGTAGGACCCAGAATGGTATGCTTGGAACTTGCAAAAAGGGGAGCAACCATGGCTGCGATTGCAGAGCATACGATTCCATAAAGAATCGGGAGTTCAGCAATTGCGGCATAAGCCATGCCTTGGGGAATTGCCAAAAGGGCGATGTTGATCGCAGCGCGAAGATCCGCTTTGCTATCCAACGAGGTGTAGTCTGAGAGGTTCTCTCGGAAGGGGAAAAGGCGGAGCTGGTTGCTGGCAGCCCATTTTCCAAAAGCGCGACATGCGAGTCTGATTTTTCGCATCACCTTATCCATATTAGTAATCTATGCGCGTTTGGTGGCACGGCGAAAGAGGAAAGTCCCTAAAGCGAGGCAAGCAAGATTAGGAACCCACATTAAAACTTTGGTGAGTATGAGGCTCGAGCCCTGAGTTTCATCAGCAATGATAAAGAAGAGGAAGTAGACTACAGCCACTCCAAGGCTCATCCCTGATCCCGATGAGGTTTCCTTTCTTCGTGCTGAAAGTCCGATAGGAATTCCTACGAAGGCAAGGGCAAGGGGAGCAAAGGAAAAGGAAATTCGGCGAATTCTTTCAGCATCAAACTCCGCTAGCTTCTCGACGGTTAAGTTGGTTGGTGGGTTTGCTAGAAGTTCGCTAATTTGCTTATTATCGAGTCGGTTGGCTTTAACTCTACGAGATTTCCCGGCAGCTAAGGGTAGGATCCAAGGCTCGATCTCACCGGCGGCACCTTGCTGTATGGGTTGTTCCCCATCATATTTTTCCAGCCAAACCCCACTGAGTCTCAATTCAAGTTTTTCGACCTCTTTGTCGGGAGTAATTGATGCAACGTCGCGTGCATATAGATAACCAACTGGCCACTCGCTGATTTCATCTGCTCCCAACTCATAGGCGTGGAATCCTTGAAAGCTGTCATCCGAATTCCGTGATTCGATATAAATCCGTTGCCCTTTCAACCGAGATTGGACGACTCCTGGGTCAAGTAAACGAAGTGGGTCCTCTTTAAAGGTCTCATAAAGCATTACCTTGAGTTCGCCTTTTGATCGTGGCGAAACGGTCGCGTTTAGCCAGAGACATAGAAGGGAAAGAAGTAAGCCCATAAAGAGAATAGGAGAGGCAATGCGATAAAGGCCCATGCCTGCGGTGCGAAGAGAATTGATTTCTTGGTCTGACGAAAGTCTGCCAAATACAAGTAACACTGCTGCCAAAAACCCCCACGGGATTGTGAATACTAAGGATACAGGCAATAATTTAAGGACGAAGATTCCAAGAAAGGAAATAGGGGCACGTCGTTCAACGAGGAGCTCGTTGATTTCTTTGAAAATATTGCCGAGTACTAGAACGACACTTAATATAAGGACGGCGTAAAATGCTGTGACAGATACCTGCCGGCTGATGTAGCGGTCACTTTTTAAAAACATCCTCAATAGCGAAGGCTAGCTTCTGTCTCGTTGAAGGTCGAGAGGGAACGCCTCCTAAAATGGCCTCATTTTTTTCCACCAAAAAAAGTGGTGGGACGGTTGTTAGTGAATCCAATGGTGTCTTTGGCGGTGGTATGAGATGATAGGTGGTTGAAGATTGGGGTGGTGGTATTTTTGTAGAAGAAGGGTGCCTATGGCCTACTTCACTTTTCCAACAGCGACATTCACGATCAGCGAGCTAGTACCCCCGCCATAGTATGAGCCTGAGACCGGAGCGACGTCGGTGTAGTCTCTGCCAACGGCGAGGACGATGTAGGTGTCGTCGGTGACCTTGTTGTTGGTGGGATCGAGTCCGATCCAGCCCGAGCCTTCGATGTAGACTTCGACCCAGGCGTGGGTTGCTTCCGATCCGCGGAGGCTCTGATCACGAGTGGCGTCAAAAAAATACCCGCTGACGTAACGGGTGGGGATGTTGAGCGAGCGACAGTAGGCGACCATGGAGTGGGCAAAGTCCTGACAGACTCCCACCTTTTTCTTGATGACTTCGTTGGCATGAGTGGTGACGACAGTGGCTCCCGGCAGGTATTCGAAATCACGGTAAATCGACTCCATGATGGCGTAGCTCGTTTGGAAAACGTCATTTGAGTCATTCATGATATCGACAGCTGCCCGCCAGATTTCAGGATTCACATCTACATAGGGGCTGCTTTGGAGAAAGAGACGGCTTTTCTCCAGAAAGGAGAGTTTTTTGAGAGATGTCATCGGGACACCGTAGGGGTAGTCATCAATGGACAAGGTTGGTTTCGTAACCATGCGAATGCGGGCTTCGATGACGAGGCGCTTGTGTTCCTCGGGGATTTCGATGTGGTGGGAACGATTTCCGTAGAGATCGACGTACGGTTTTGGTCGAGCAGGAGGGATGACTGAAACGATGGCGCTTTTGCAGGTTTGGAATTTGGTGTTCCGGGGATTTAGCTTGAGCTCGTTGATACTTTCACGCGCCGATGAAGAATACTGGTATTCGGTGCGGTGGTAGACTTTTAGATCCATTGAATGAATTTCGAGGCCTTGCTATTGTTGCTGATGTTGTTGCATGAGGCTAGTCTGAAGGCCTTCGGTTCGAACGACTTTCCGAATTTCGGATGGGAGAAGAACGTAGTTTTCAAAGATGTTTTGTCCAATCTCATTGAGTCTTTTCTGAATGTCGTCGATCCTCTCATGAAGGCCGTCCTCGAGGAGTTGATCGATGCCTGTAAAGTTGAGCATGGCTAAAGTGCTGCCAGTCAGGCGTTCGGCCTCGTTGGAATATGTTCCCTGTGGGGTGCCCGAGATTTCGAGGAGGGCGGAATCAATACGACGGAGGCAGAAGCGAATGGAGCGTGGGAAGTCCGGAGAGAAAAAGAGGAAGGAGACAACATTTCGGAGTGAAGTTTCGACCCGGTATTGGGAGCGAAAGGCGGTAAAGCCCGAACAGGACCGAAGGACGGCCATGGTGGCAAAAGAGGAGGGCTTTCCCCTGAAAAAGGTAAGGGTGTCGAGGATGCGGCTGGTTTTGTCGGCTCGTTCGATGAATTTCCCGAGGCGAGAAAAATGCCATCCCTCGTCGTGTTCAATGGTCGATTGGCTGAGCCCCTGGAAGATGATCGAGAAACGAATGATCTTTCGGAAAAGAGTTTCGGGGTCCGACTGGTAGGCTCGGGCAGCTTTTCCCGACTTCATGTAGAGGTTGATGCTGTTGAGCTCGAGCCACATTTCCTCCGAAAGTTGGTCCCGGACGGTTCGGGCATTTTCACGGGCCAGACTGATACAGGCTGCGATCGACATAGGGTTCACCTCGGCGAGTGTGATGTAGTAGGCGGGGTCCTCTTTGATTGAATCCTCTTGCTCCTGCGTGAGGTCGTTGCTGAGGGAAGTGGCGTAAATGACAGGCTTCCAGATGTCCTCCCGAATCTGATTGATGAAGGTTTCGAGGGCGTCCCGTCTGGTGACCTCGACCATGCGGGCAAGGTTTTCCGCTCGCTCGACATATCGGCCGAGCCAATAAAGGCTGTCTGCAACTCGTGATAGCATGGATTAAGAAAGTTAGAGAACCCAGGTGTCTTTAGAGCCACCACCCTGGGAAGAGTTGACGACCAGTGATCCTTTGGTGAGTGCGACCCGGGTCAGACCTCCGGGAATGATTTCAATATCTTCGCCGTAGAGAATGTAGGGTCGGAGGTCGACATGGCGGCCTTCAACCCCCTCCGGGCAAATGGTGGGATGGCGGGAGAGCGAGACGACCGGTTGGGCCACAAAATCTCGTGGGTCTTCTTTGATCTTCTCTGCAAATTCCGCGCGCTCCTTTTTTGTCGATGTAGGCCCCATCAGCATACCGTATCCTCCGGATTCGTTAGCGGATTTGACAACGAGAGATTCGAGGTTTTCAAGAATGTGACTTCGGTCCGCTTCTCTCCACCCGAGGAAGGTGGGGACACTTCCGAGGATGGGTTCTTGGTCAAGATAGTAACGGATCATGTCCGGGACGTAAGCATAGGTCACTTTGTCGTCGGCCACTCCGGTGCCGGGAGCATTGGCAAGAGCGACATTGCCCTTGAGGTAGGCCTGCATGATTCCGGGAACACCCAGGAGCGAGTCTTTTCGAAACTCGAGCGGATCGAGGAAGTGGTCGTCGACACGCCGGTAGATGACATCGACTTGCACCAGTCCCCGAGTGGTTCGCATGTAGACATAGCCGTCGGTGGCAATGAGGTCGCGGCCTTCCACGATTTCGATTCCCATCTGCTTGGCGAGGAAGGAATGTTCGAAGTAGGCGCTGTTGTAGAGTCCGGGAGTGAGTAAGACGCAAACCGGCGTGCCGGTCTGGCGGGGGGAGAGAAATTCGAGAGTTTTTCGGAGAGTCGCGGGATACGACCCCACGGGACGGACTCCGAGTGATTGATAAAGCTTGGGAAAGGCCCGTTTCATGGCCTCCCGATTTTCGAGAAGATAGGAGGCTCCGGAGGGACAACGTCCATTGTCTTCCAGGACGAGGTAGTTTCCTTTGTCGTCTCTAATCAAGTCGCTGCCGCAAATGTGAATGTAAATGTCGCCCGGGACTTTCAGGTTCTCCATTTGCTTGCAATAGTGGGCTGCCGATTTGACGACATCCTCAGGAATGATCTTGTCCTTTAGGATTTTTCCTTCGTGATAAATGTCGGTGAGGAAAAGGTTCAGCGCGATGATTCGCTGGGTCAGTCCGTCTTCGATCTGAGTCCATTCGTGAGAGGGGATGACGCGGGGAATTAAGTCAAAGGGGAAGATCCGCTCGGTTCCCGAATCGGTATCTCCGTAGACGGTGAAGGTTACTCCTTGCTCCAGAAACGAGGATTCGGTGTGCCGCTGTTTCTCCCGAAGTTGATCGTCGCTCATACTTGCGATGACTTTTTCGATCTCTTGGTAATGCTCAAACGAGCCTCCTTCTGGAGAGGAGAACATTTCGTCGAAGAAGCCTTCGGTTTGATATTGGCTGAACATGCGGCAGTAAGGATCAGCCTGCACATCCTATGCCAAGAAAGACGACGTTCTTTTTCGTCAACAATGGTGCGAAACCTGCGGAGGGATTTGGCAATGGGTATTCGCGTCGCTCTCAATCATCGTACTTCCTACCGCTATGATCGCCGGATCACCCTTTCTCCGCACATTATCCGGCTTCGGCCGGCTGTTCACGCGCGGACCAAAATTCATTCCTATTCGCTCAAGATTACGCCGGATCCCCATTTTCTAAACTGGCAGCAGGATGCCTTTGGCAACTTTCTCGCGCGAATTGCCTTCCCTGAAAAAACCAATGAGTTTTCCTTTGAGGTCGATGTGGTGGCGGAGATGGAGGTCTTCAACCCCTTTGATTTCTTTGTGGATGATTATGCGGAGTCATTCCCCTTCGACTATGATGAGATGCAGCGAGAGGAATTGGTTCCTTATTTGAAAATTCGCGATGAAGGGCCGCTTCTTATGGAATTTCTCAAGTCCGTTGATCGCAGTGAAAAAAAGATCGTCGACTTTCTGGTGATGGTGAACCAGCTGGTTGAGAAGCATATTAATTACAGTGTCAGAATGGAACCGGGGGTGCAGACTTGTGAGGAGACCCTGGAGCGTTGTGTGGGATCCTGTCGGGATAGCGCCTATCTTTTGGTGCAGATATTTCGTCATCTTGGATTGGCGGCTCGCTTTGTGTCAGGGTATTTGGTTCAGCTGACGGCAGATGTGGAAGCGCTCGATGGGCCATCCGGAACGGCACAAGATTTTACAGATCTTCATGCCTGGACCGAGGTATTTATTCCTGGTGCGGGTTGGGTAGGACTCGATCCGACCTCAGGGCTCTTGGCCGGAGAGGGGCACATTCCCTTGGCATGTACCCCGGAACCGGCAAGCGCTGCGCCCGTGGTGGGTGTCATGGAGAAGTGTGAGGTCGAGGACTTTGAATTTTCGAATACGGTGCGACGGATTCACGAAAATCCTCGTGTCACCAAGCCGTATACGGACGAGCAATGGAAGGCCATTGATGTGCTGGGAGGCAAGGTTGACCGGGAGTTGATGGCGAATGATGTGCGTCTGACAATGGGAGGAGAGCCAACCTTTATTTCCCTCGATGACATGGAAGGGGCGGAATGGAATACGACCGCTGATAGTCCTGAGAAACGGCAGCTTTCGCTGAGTCTTCTGCGGCGATTGCAAAAGACCTATGGTCCGAAGGGGCTTCGTTATTATGGAGAGGGGAAATGGTATCCCGGGGAGCCTTTGCCGCGTTGGTCATTTGATTTGATTTGGCGGAAAGATGGAAAGCCGATTTGGCATGACCAACAATGGCTGGGTGAACCGAGCGGGAAAGGAAAGGCGACCGAAAAACAAGCCAAGTCTTTTACTCGAAAGCTTGCCGAAGTTCTGGGCGTGGATCGCGAATGCGTTCGAACAGCCTATGAAGATCGCTATTATTATCTCTGGTATGAAGGACAGCTCCCGGTGGGGATTGATTCGGCTAAGGCTGATTTGGATGACCCTTTGGAACGCCAGTATTTGGCCAACCTTCTTTCCAAGGGGATGGAGAAACCGGTGGGTTATGTCCTGCCGCTGAAATGGAATTACGCCAATGATCGCTGGACCACCGTGCGGTGGGAGTTTCGTCGAGATAAACTCTACCTGACGCCAGGAGGGTCGGCGATGGGGCTGCGACTGCCCTTGTCATCGCTCCGAAGTGAATGTGACGAGGAACAGGACGAGGTGGTCTTGCCACGCTCTCCCCTCGAGCCAGCGGAAGCCTTACCGGAATTTCCACCGCATGACCTGAAACGATTGGACTTCCCAGCCGAACGGTTGCGCCTTCCGCCTTCTGCGGTAGTGACCGCAGTGAGTGTGGAAGTCAGGGAAGGGCATCTTTATATCTTCTTCCCGCCGCTTGATGACATTACCCATTACTTTGACTTAGTGAATGTCGTCGAAGCTGTGGCAAGCGAGTTGAAAATCCCGGTTATCATCGAGGGATACGAAGCACCCTATGATATTCGCGTTGACCGGATCAAGGTCACTCCCGATCCGGGTGTCATTGAGGTCAACGTGCATCCGACACAGACCTGGGCGGAGCTGAAGTCTCTGATCACCGGGCTTTATGCAGATGCCCGGCAGACCCGTTTAGGGACCGAGAAATTTATGGTCGATGGTCGTCATACGGGAACGGGCGGAGGAAACCATGTCACGATGGGTGGTGTTACTCCGGCCGATAGTCCCTTTCTCAGGAGGCCGGGATTGTTGCGGAGTTTTATTACTTTTTGGCAGCACCACCCTGGGCTTTCCTACCTTTTTTCGGGGACTTTCATCGGGCCGACCAGCCAGGCCCCTCGGGTGGACGAAGGACGGTCCGATAGTCTCTATGAGTTGGAGATTGCTTTCCAGCAGCTTCCGGAATCGTCCGAGGTTCCGTGGATGGTTGATCGGGTCCTTCGAAATTTGCTGACGGATTTGACCGGGAATACCCACCGGGCTGAGTTTTGTATCGATAAGCTTTATTCTCCGGATACCGCGACTGGTCGTTTGGGTATTGTCGAGTTGCGGGCCTTTGAAATGCCGCCCCATGCTCGTATGGGTCTCGTGCAGATGTTGTTGATGCGTTCATTTGTGGCGATGTTCTGGAAGACTCCCTACAAAGGACCTTTGGTACGTTGGGATACCGAATTGCATGATCGTTTTTTGCTGCCGCACTATGTTAGGGAGGATCTTAAGGATGTTGTGGAGACTTTGCAGGATCAGGGCTTTCCGTTTCAGCTGGAATGGTTGGATTCCTTTTTTGAATTCCGTTTCCCGGTTTTTGGAAGAGTGCAGTATGACAGTATCAGCGTGGAACTCAGGATGGCGCTGGAGCCTTGGAATGTTCTGGGAGAGGAATCGTCTTCCTCTGGAACGGCCCGCTATGTTGATTCTTCGGTGGAGCGATTGCAAGTGCTGGTGACCGGATTGACAGAGGGAAGGCATTTGTTGATTTGCAACGGGCGTCGTCTTCCACTGCGCCCGACCGGTCGGGCAGGAGAGTTCGTAGCGGGAGTGAGATACAAAGCGTGGAACCCGTGGTCGGCCTTGCATCCCACCATCGGAGTGCAGGCTCCGTTGACCTTTGATGTGATTGATACCTGGAATCAAAAATCATTGGGTGGGTGCGTGTATCATGTCGCTCACCCCGGCGGCTTGAGTTACGAAACCATTCCGATCAATGCCAACGAAGCGGAAGCCCGCCGGGCCAGCCGGTTTACCCAGGAAGGGCATACTCCGGGCATGGTGGATCCGCATGGTCCGTCCCAGCCGATGTATAGCAACACGCCCGGGGCGATCGAAATTTCGCGGACGATGGAATCGAGACCGCCCGGGCAGAAAATCCCCAAAGTTATTCCGGCCGAGGAGCCAACCCTTGACTTTCCGTTGACCCTGGATCTGCGGGAGAAGTGCTGACGTCTCTGCTCGAGGAAATCTCGACCGACATCCCTTTCGCAACTTGACCCTGGCGGTTGTAGCTTCCGGTAATAGGCATCACTCCCCGGGGATGGTAGCTCACTGCTACGGCAATGTGACCAATGCCGATTTGTTCGCCAATTGATGGATCGAAACCGGTCCATCCCCGGTCGGGAAGATAGATCTCAGTCCAGGCGTGGGTGGCACCACGTCCGACCCTTGAAACTTCGCTCTCCAGATATCCGCTCACGAAGCGGGCGGCAAACCCGATACTCCGGGCGGCCTCCATCATAAGGACGGCGGTGTCGCGGCAGGAACCCGTTCTCATCCGGAGGGTTTCGCGCGGACTTTGCACACCTCGCTCTTCGCGACGTTGGTAGTCAATTTCCTTCCGGATGATGGCCGCGAGTCGGTCAAAGAGAGGAACGGATTCTCCGGATACGCCCATGATGCCGAGGCCGGTGACCCAAGTTCGAATGCTCTCAACCTGGGGAGGGTAAACCGAGCGGCGGTAAAGGTAAGTGGCCGACTCTTCGATGCCGGGATAGAAGACGGGTAACTCAACCATGACTCCGTCTGGTCCGTGGATTTGCTCCGGAGGAGGTGTTCGCCATACTTTGAACTGACTAGAAACGACCAGCTCGGATGCCGGTTCCAGAAATTCCAGGGTAGCGATCATGTTCCCAAAAATGTCTTCGGACCAATGAGTCTTCGCCGGAGGAGAGGTTGTGAGTTCAATTTCCTCCAACCGTTGGTGGTAGCTCTCTTTAGGTCTGACCACCAGGCGGTGTTTTCCAAAAACGACCGGGCCGGAATACTGATACCGCGTGACATGCGTGAATTGAATGATCACGCCCGGGACTTGGGCTTTCGGTATCAGGTCGTCGGTCATCATCCGAGGATAAGAGCCTCATTCGTATTGTGCAATTCATCCCTCGTGATGGGGTGAAATTGCTCTTCCAGGCATTCGCAGCTTACCGAGAGTTCGGTCCCCTGAATCGCTCCAAAAAGGCTGGCAACCGCGGCATCACTGGCATCCCTTCCGGTTGCGATGCGGATCAGTCCATTCAAGGGTGCCAGGCCGGTTGCGTCAAAAATGAACCATTGGCCTCCGATGTGAGCTTCGAAACAGGCATGGAAGTCCTGGGGATTGAGTTGATAGGCGTAGACGGTGACATAGCGCGCTGGGATGGTGAGGGCGCGGCAGAAGGCGATCCCGAGATGGGCGAAGTCTCGGCAAACCCCTTGCCGGAAGGCGAGAACGAAGCTGGCCGAGCTCTGTTCATCAGTGGATCCCGAGACGTAGGCGATATTTTGAGAAATCCAGGTGACGATTGCTTTAACTTGCTGATAGGGAGAGTCATGAGGAGGGAAAAGTCGGGCGGCCTCGGTCCGGAACATGTCGGATTCACAATAGCGACTCGGAAAGAGGTAGGGGATTGCCTCGGCAGAGAGTTCCCCCGGAATGATGTTGGTCAGATCATCATGGGGAACTCGGCGAACCGACGTTGAGACGGTGGCCGAGTAGTCGATCGAGAGTGGGCCCGTCGTTTCGACGGAAATCCTTGAGAAGCGATTCTGCCCCAAGCCCAACTCCATTTCATGGTAGTCAACCGGCCGGCTGGTGAGGAGGCTTTCGTCGGTGACCTTTTGTTCTGGAGTCTGCAAGCAGTGCAGCGAAGAGATAATGGTGGCCGGACCGTCGACTTCGTATCCGAGATGCCCCGTGACGTTGAATTTCATTGTGGGAGGTCTCGCACAGGATGTGCCTTTTGGTGAAAATTCCTCCTTCTCCTCTGGGATAAAGTGAGAATCGAGCGCTCGGAGGTGGGAGAGTCACCATTTTACCGGCGGGTATTTTAATCAACACGAGAGGTTTGATACAACAAGCAGGACATTAGTTTCGATACGCCAGCCACTATTTCCATCGTTCGGCGGCGAAGGCGATGACGAATGATGAGTTCTCCGTGGTCTTTCTTAGAAGTTGCAGAGGTTGAATTTCACAGAATTACTTTAGAGATAATCAAATAAGAAAAAGTGGCGGAGAGGGAAGGAATTGAACCCACCAAGGACAGATTGCCCTTCAACGGTTTTGAAAACCGCGGCGACCACCAGGCACGCAGCACTCTCCGTTGGTAGGCTGGCTGACATTTCGGGGGGCGTCAAATGAATGAATCCGATCTGATGATTTTTTTATTGGAGAGAATCTTAGTTTTAGGAGCTGATTCAAGTTGCAGTAGTGGCTATTCTGAAATTGATTTGTTTGTCGAAAGATTCCTCTAGTGAAAGTCGTGTGAAACCGTCTCGAATTCTCCGGGCATCTTTAGAGGTTTTAGCGATGTAATATAGACAGTTGGCTGCCGCCCTTCGGTAATTTGCAGACGGCCTTGGGCGAGTAGGAACGATTCGCTGGTAATGATGAGTTTGAATTGGTGAAAGATTTTTCGAGGGATGAAAAGGTTTGCGATTCCAAATTCGTCTTCAAGCGAAATGAAGCAATGTCCCTTCGCGGTGCCTGGGCGTTGCCGGCAGATAACCAAGCCTGCGATAATGAGTTGTTTTCCGTGGGGTATTTTAAAGAGGCTCGCTGAGGTGGCTAGTTCGATATTTTGTTGTTTTCGCCAAAGCCTCATTGGGTGGGGCCCTGTAGTTGCTCCCACTAGAGAGAGGTCCGCTTGAAGTCGTTCGGTAGCTGACATCATGTCTAAAACTTGTTCCTGAGCTGGCGAGTTTGCAAAAAGATCATCGAGTGGTAGTTGCTCGGCTTGCCAGAGAGCATCTCGACGATGCTCAATTTCCGGAAGGTCGTTCAAAGCGCCGGCGGCTGCGAGAAGGCGGCGTTCTTTGATGTTTGGACGAACTCTCCGAAGAAAGTCATCGAGCGAGACGAAAGCGGAGAAGGAGCGTTCTTCAATCAGGCGCTCTATTGTCTTTTGGCGTAATCCTTTCAGACGATGTAAGCCGAGGCGAAGGGTGTGATCGTCAATCACTTCAGTTGAGATCATAGAGTGTCTCACTGAGATTGGTTTTGTCCGTATACCGTGTCGTTTTGCGTCCTGTAAGAGGGTGTTTACTGAGTAAAATCCCATCGGCTGATTGTTGATCAGCCCGCAGTAAAATTCAGCCGGACGGTGGACTTTGAGCCAGCAGGAAGCGTAAGCGATGAGAGCAAAGGAAATAGCGTGAGATTCGGGAAAGCCGTAAAGCGCAAAGGAGCCAATTGATTCGATGACTCGTTGCTGAACTTCGGGTGCAACTTGCCGTTCGTTCATGCGGGTTTTCAGTTTGTTTACGATGGCGTTCATGCGTTCGTCGGATCGTTTGAAGGACATCGCTTTGCGGAGGAAATCAGCTTCCACACCTGAGAATCCCGCGATCACCATCGCCATGCGGAGGACCTGCTCCTGAAAAAGAGGGACCCCTAGAGTCCGCTTCAGGATGGGTTTGAAGTCGGGGTGAATATAATCGACATCCTCACGACCGGTTCGGCGGTTCAAGTAAGGGTGAACAAGGTCTCCCACGATGGGACCAGGACGGATGATCGCAACCTCAACCGCAAGATCGTAAAATCTGCGAGGCTGCATGATTGGGAGGGTGGCCATCTGTGCGCGGGACTCAACTTGAAATGTCCCAACGGTGTCGGCTCGGCAGAGGAGATCGTAAGTGGCGGGATCGTCTTTCGGGATTTTGGCAAGATTGACCGGTCGGCCGCGTCGTTCGCAAATGCTCAGAGTGTCTTCCATCGCGGCCAGCATCCCGAGCCCTAGGAGGTCGACTTTAACGATACCGAGATCCTCGCAATCATCTTTGTCCCATTGCATGATCGTTCGATTCTCCATCGTGGCGGGCTGAAGCGGGACGACGTGGTCGAGTCCGTCGTCGCAAAAGACCATTCCTCCTGAATGCTGGCCGAGGTGCCGGGGACAGTGGAGGACGGCGTGGTAGAGTTGTAAAAGAGGTTTGAATCGCGGGTGGGAAGAGGGGATTCCGGACTTTTCGATCGTTCCAGCGAGCTCCATGACTTTGTCGCGGGGGTAGTAGTTACTCATCGAAACTTCCTCGTTTACGGGGTCGCGGGAGGTGTCGTGAACCTTTGGGGAGGCACAGAGGTCCGTGAAGCGGTTCGCGATCGATTCCGGGAAGCCCAAGATTTTAGACATTTCTCGGAAAGCCGAGCGTGGTTTGTAGGTAATGACGTTGGCGGTCATCGCAGCTCCGCGTGGGGCGTATTTTTGATAAACGTATTGAATGACAGATTCTCTTCGCTCGCCGGAGGGGAAATCGATATCGATGTCGGGCCAGGATTGGCGGTTTTCGGAAAGAAAGCGTTCGAAAAGGAGGCCGCTTTCGACTGGGTCGACACTTGTTACGCCAATTGCGTAACAGACTAGCGAGTTAGCTGCCGAGCCCCGGCCTTGGCAGAGGATGCCTTGAGATCGGGCAAAACGGACAAGATCCCAGACAATAAGAAAGTAGCCAGAAAACCCAAGTTTTTCGATAGTTAATAATTCATTATCAATTTGTTGATAATGTTTTTTACTAAAATTACAAAAACGTTTTTTAAAGCCGTTTTTCACGACTTTTCTGAGATATTCACACTGTTCGCGATCTGTGAATAACTTACCAGTGTGAGAATCTCGGTAGGATGGGAAGCGATAGCCCAGATTTTCGAGTGAAAATTCGCAGCATTCTTGAGAGAGAGCGAGTGCGTTGTGAAAAGCTTGTGGATAGTCTGAAAATAAATTGTGAATAACTTCGGGGGCTTTTAAGAAGCGCTCTCCATTTCGTTCAAGGAGACGCCCGGCGTCATCGAGAGTTTTGTGTTCACGCAAGCAGGTAAAAGCATCGGAGAGAAGACGATCCGAATGTTGTGAATAAGTCGGTGAATTACTTGCAACTATTGGAATCTTAAGAAAATCGCCTAAATCTGAGAGAAGTTGATTGATCCGTTCCTCTCCGCGTCGGAAGTGGCGAAATAGCGCGATCGAGACATTTCCTGGTCCAAAGTGCCGCAGTAGGTGATTGGCAGCTGAGAGTAAATTAGCTTTTGTGAGCTTGAGAAGAGATTCCGAACTGAGGATGGCGTGGGTTCCAGTGAGATCGTGATGTGTAAAAAGGTCGATCGCTGGTTGGCAATGCAGAGAGGTCAGGAGGCGGGAGAGGTTTTGATATCCGGTCTGAGATTTGTTTAAGATCGTTAATTGGTGGAACTCGGAAACAGATTCTAAAGTGGCTCCGGTAATCGCTTTAATTCCGACTTTTTGAGCTTCGGCGTGGGCTCGGGCGGAACCGTAAAAGCCCATGTGATCGACGAGGGCAATGGATTGGTGGCCTAGTTTGGCGGCACGATTCACCAATTCCTCTGGCGTGGAGGCCCCGCGGAGAAAAGAAAAATTGGATTTGGCGAGAAGTTCCATGTTTCGGATTACGCGTAGATCCCCATCAGGTGCCATTTTTTTGGCGGGGAAAAGGCGAGTTGGAGGAGAATAGAGTTCTGAAGTTCAATATCCCATTGAGCTTGTTGCCATCCGTTTTCCCACCAGGAGCCGGAGAGCGGAAATGGGCCACGGGTTTTATGAATTGGGCCTTGGTAGGGACCAGTGAGAAGGGCGAGTGGGTGATGATGACGCCCCCGTTTTTCGGAGGCGACATTGATGGGAATGGGTGGGCGCTGGCGTTTAAGTGGAAGATGATTGATAGGTGGGATATCGGGGACCAGTGGGGTTTTAAAATCGGGGGTGGTAGGCGAGAGGGCGATGATATCAGGGCGATGGGTGTCGAGTTGATGAGGAATGCCAATGCGGTTTGGTCCAACGATTTTGGAGAGGCGACGGAGAGTGTCGGCGAATTCGTTGGGATCCTTGAGGCCCCGCGAAAAAAGTTGATGCTGGGCGTGACGAGGGAGAGTTGGAATGAGTTCAAGGTGGAATTCTTCGATGGGTGCGGGGGCTTTGAAGGTTTCCAGATGCGTGTGGAGGGTTCGGATGAGGACATCAGGCGAGAGAGTGGGGTCTGAGAGAATGAGTTTGCGGGTGTTAGCGGCCCCGTTATCGAAGGCGAGGGTAAGTCGAATTTCAGCGGCGGCGCGTTGGTGGTGGTGGAGGCGGTTGCATAGGGTTTTCAGGAGCCGTTTTGCCATGAAGAGGAGAGGCTCGTGGTTTGCGACGGGATCTTCGAATTGGTGGGTGATGTGGTAGTGATCCTGAGCTCGGTAGAGTTTGAGGAGGCGGTGGTGTTTGCCGTGGGCGATGTCGTGGAGCTGGGCGAGTTCTTTGCCGAGGCGTTCGGCGAGGCCTTGGCGTGGAAGACCGGCGAGATCGGCGAGGGTTTGGAGACCCCAGAGTTGGAGGACGGGGGCGTGAGGAAGAGGGAAGGTTTTGGCGAGGGCGAGATTGGCGAGCTTGAGTGTGAGAGGATCAGCTTGGTTCGGGCAAAGGGAGGCGAGGTGAGCGAGATCGGGTGTTTTACCGAGACCGATTTGGAGAGGGAGAGCGAGGTAGTTGGAGGCGGAGAGGGTTTGGTTAACCCAGTCGGCTTCCGAGGCCATGAGGAGGGTGGAAAGGTCGAGGAGATAGGTCTCGGGGGTGGTGAGTTCAAAGTCCGGGACTAGGGAGTCGACGAAAGCTAGGGTTTCGCTGCGGGCGGATTTTTCGGCAGTGAAATCAGGATCAAGGAGGAGGAGGTTGGGGCAGCGAGCGAGGCCGCGGGTAGTACGAAAGCCTGGTTGGATTGCGAATTGTCGGGCGGCTTTGTTGACCGCGATGAGGTGAGATCTTTCGCGCTCACCTGAGGAGAGAAGAGCAGCGGGTTGGTCGGCCGGAGTGCCGTCGCGCGCCAGTAGAGAACTGAGGGCGAGGTCGCGGAAATGGAGTGCGGCGTAGTTCATATTTTTATGCCTTCCCGGCGATTTGGCGGCTTTCGGATTGGTTGAGCTGCAGGGTAGGTTTGGTGAGTTCGAGGTGATCGAGAGTGAAAAGTCCTCCGAGAGTGAGTCGATGATGGGGGGTGGGTAAGAGGGCGCGCGGAGTGATGGAGATGAGAGCAGCTCCGGAATCACGGGCCTGAATTTTGAGCCGATGCCAGAGGGTGGTGGGAATTTGGCGGAGCTCGCGTTCGGAGACGAGGTGGAGATCGAGAAGGATAAGTGGCAGATTGCCGTCGCTTAAGAGGAGGTCGGTACACTTGAGGGCTTGCTCAGTTTTTGAGCAGCGGAGCCAGATGAGATGGCGACATTTGTCGTTTCCATAAGAAGCAGGATCAAAGGTGTCGCGGCCATCGACGAGGGCGATTGGGAGATCATGCTTTTGATCGAGGAGTTCGCAAATGATCAGAGAGGCTCCTGCTGATTGGTGTGGCGAGATAATTTCGCTGAGATGACCGGCGGAGAACTCTAGGCTCGTGGTTTTTGAACTTGGTTCTTCGGGGATGGGATCTCGGTGAGCGGCAGGGAACTTCTCACGAAGTTGACGACGGATTTTATCAATTTGCAGGACGCTCAAAACATGTTCAAAAGAACACTAACTTTTAATTGAGTCAAGAAGATGATGATCTAACATTAAATGAGCCGACAAGAGGTTGTCTTTACTGCTGTGAACGATTATTTCTCAATGGGATGGCTCTGGAGATTGTTGAATTGGTGCTGACTCCGGAGGAGGCTGCGGATGAGGGAATTTGGTCGTTAAAGATTTCGCGGAAGCTGAGGGTGAAGCCGGAGCGGGTGAAGGGGTATCGATTGTTAAAACGGTCGTTAGATGCTCGGAAGCGGCCGGTGAAGTTTCGATTGCGGCTGGAGGTTGGGATTGATGAGAAATTGGCGGAGGAGGCGAAAGCGACTTGGGAGGTGCGTGAGCTGGCAAAGGAACCGGAGGAGGTGGTGATTGTTGGTTGTGGTCCAGCGGGAATGTTTGCGGCGCTGCGGTGCCTGGAGTTGGGCTATAAGCCGGTAGTTTTGGAGCGGGGGAAGGATGCCTCATCGCGGCGTTTTGATTTAGGGCCAATTTTGAAGGAGGGGCGGGTGATTGAGGAATCGAATTACTGTTTTGGTGAAGGAGGGGCGGGGACGTTTTCAGACGGTAAACTTTACACGCGGGCGACGAAGCGAGGTCCGGTAGCGGAGGTTTATCGGACGTTAGTGGCACATGGGGCCCCGGAAAAGATTCTGGTGGAGGCGCATCCGCATATTGGATCGAACCTGTTGCCGAAGGTGGTGATGGCGATGCGGGATTCGGTGCGGGAAACGGGTGGCGAGGTCCACTTTGGGGCGAAGGTGGTGGAGTTTTTGAAATCGGGTGAGCGTTTGGTGGGTGTGGCGACAGAGGATGGTCGAGAATTTCGTGGGAAAGCGGTGATCCTTGCGACAGGGCATTCGGCGCGGGATATTTATGAGCTGCTGAATAAGCAGGAGATTTTGATGGAGGCGAAGCCGTTTGCGGTGGGGGTGCGAATTGAGCATCCGCAGCCGTTGATTGATCGGGTGCAATATCATCTGCGGGAAGATGAGCAACGGGGGCGAAATTTACCGGCTTCGCGGTATCGACTGGCGACGCAGATCAAGGGACGCAGTGTGCATTCTTTCTGCATGTGTCCGGGAGGATTTGTAGTTCCAGCAGCGACGGAGAATGATGAGGTGGTGGTGAATGGAATGAGTCTTTCGCGTCGTGATTCACCTTTTGCGAATAGTGGAATGGTGGTGGGGGTGGAACCGGAGGATGTTCGGGGATTCGGGGGTGAGGATGTTCTGGCGGGAATTCGGTACCAGAAGCATATCGAGCAGCTGGCAAAGAAAGCGGGTGGTGGCGGCCAGGTGGCTCCGGGGCAGAAAGTTACTGATTTTCTAGCTGGGAAGGTTTCGAAGAACTTACCCAAGACAAGTTACTTTCCCGGCTTGAATTCAGTAAAGCTGGATGAGGTCTTACCGGGTGAGATTGGGATGCGTTTGGCGGGAGGTTTGAAGAAGTTTGGACGGATGATTCGGGGATACACGGGGTCGAATGCTTTGTTGATTGGCTTTGAGACGCGGACGAGTTCGCCAGTGCGGATTCCACGTGAGAAAAATTTGCAACACCCGGAAGTGAAGGGGCTTTACCCGTGTGGCGAAGGGGCGGGATATGCCGGCGGAATTGTTTCGGCCGCTTTAGATGGTCGACGATGTGCGGAAGCTGTGATTAACGAAGGAAAATAAATCATGGAGATAAGAAATCGCGAAGAGCAGAAACCGTTTACAACAAAGGATGGTTCGACGATCCGGAGCTTGCTGGATTTGACTAATGCGCCGGTGAAGGAGCAAAGTTTGGCTGAGGCGACCTTACCGGAAGGTGGGGCGACAGAGCGGCATTACCACAAGATGAGCGAGGAGCTTTATTACCTATTAGAAGGACGTGGCGTGATGGAGATCGATGGAAAGACGCGTGAGGTAGGGCCTGGAGATGCTATTTTGATTCCGGCGGGAGCTTGGCATGAAATTAAGGCAACGAAAGCGATGAGATTTCTTTGTTGTTGTGCGCCACCTTATGAGCACGAGGATACTTACTTTGAGTAAGGTTTGATCGTGGAGAATGCAGAACCTTGCACCGATGAAGATGCAAGGTTACCAAGTTTCTACTATTTGCCGATGAAGTCGAAGACGAAGACGTCGTCGAGAATGGGCTTGAGGATTTTGACGAAAGCTTGATGTTCAGCGTGAGGAAGGTAGACGTCGAGACCGGCGCGGTTCTTGAAGGTCACGATAAAACAATGTGTGAAACCTTTGGCGCGGTCTTCGGGGCTGACGTTTGTTCCCCACTCTAGGTCGACGATGGTATTGATCTTTCCTTTGAGGGCAGCAAATTCCTTCTCGATGTTTTTGATCTGCTTGGGTTTGGCTTCTTTTTTGAATTTGAAGCAGACGACGTGACGGAAGAGAGCGGCAGCTTCTTTCTTAGTGGATGGGGCTTCTTTGTGGTGATCGGCCATAGCGAGAGCTGGGAAGAGAGCGGCAAAGGCAATAATAATTGTTTTCATGGGGCCGCAGTGTGACGGGAACGGGGTAATCTCTCTAGAAAAAAGGTGTGAAGAGTTTGATTTGAAATGAGCGACCTATTTAAGAAGTATGGGTTGTCAGTCTGGACTGGGGGAGTCTCTTTGCTCTTTTTTTAGACTTGGCTCTAAGAAGAATGGAGCAAAGGGAATCAGTGAGCAGACAAAGACGAGGGCTGCGCGCTTAATAGGCCATTTTCTCTTCTCCATCGTGAAGTAGAGAAGGATTAGGAAAATGGTAAATATGACACCATGAACCATGCCTGGGATTCGGACGGCAGTTTCGTCCCCAAGGATACGTTTTTCGTAGATCGCAAAATAGAGGAGGATGATGAAAGAAAGACCATCAAGGAGAGAAGAGAGGCGAAGGAGGCCGAGTGGAAATTGGAGCATGACTTAGGAAGGGCGTTTTTGCGTGAGCATGAATTCATTTCCCTCTGTGTCGAAGCAGAAGGCAAGGTGTATGAAGCCATCTTCTTCCTCGGGCTCGCGGACTAGTCCTCCGCCATTTTCTCTAACGAGTTTAATACCAGCTTTGATTTCATCGCACTGGAAGCTTAGGCCAGTCCAGGTGCGTTTCCCTTCACCGCCGCCATGAATACCGATGGTGGAGCCGCAAAGGGTAACTTCGCTCCAAACTTCCATTTCAAAAGAGAGCTTTGCTCCGAAGGTTTGTTGGTAAAATTTGATGGCGCGGAGGTGGTCGGCTGCCCAAATGGCATATTTCACTTTTTGAACCTGCATAAGGTTCCTTAACACTGCTTCGGCGGGTGGACAAGAGGCACTCCTTATGTTAATTCTAAAGCTCATGAAATTGGCCCCTTTTCCGACCCCGCCTAATTTGATTCGTCAGTGGCAAGAAGGTGAAATCGAACGCGAAGAGATGCAGCGTCTTATGGGTGAGCACCAAAAGGAGTTATTAAAGGAAGCTGACTACTTTCATTCCAACCCGATTTTGGGGTATATTGAAGGATTACGGAATAAAAGAGCGGCTCGGCGTTTAGTTGATGAGCATGGCGAGGCTCAGATTCGCGAGTTATTCCAAGCGCTTTCTTGGCTTCAGGATTTTGAGCCAGCAGCGTTTCTTTGGAATGCCGACCATTGGGATGTCGCGCTTTATGCGTTTCTTCGCATGAGCACTGAGCCAGTTTTCCGAGTGCGTGAAATGGTGGTGAAAAGTAGCCGTGCGGTGATGCTAGTAGAGCACGGTTCCGCCAAGAAATCCGAGACTCGTCGGGAGCGATTGACTTTCAAACGCCACTGGAAGGGCGAGATGGAAGTTGTGAAGCGTGAGGATATGTTGAGGTGATTTTCTTCTAGCTCGGTGATGTTTTCAGCTATGTGAGCTATGTTAGTTGAGGCGTTCTAGAGCTTGAGGTGAAACTTTGACATTTGAAAATGCTGTGAGGTCGTTAGTTTTCGATCTAGCAAGGCAAACTACTATGGGAAGAGCATTTGAATATCGGAAGGCTTCGAAGGAAGCGCGTTGGGGAAAGATGTCACGTATCTTTCCGAAGCTGGCTAAATCTATTACGATGGCCGCTAAAGAAGGGGGCCCAGACCCAGACTCCAATGCGAAGCTTCGCACGGCGATTATGAACGCCAAAGCGGAGAATATGCCAAAGGATAATATCGACAAGGCGATCAAGCGGGCTTCGGGTAAGGATCTTGGGGATATTACCGAGATTAATTATGAGGGGAAAGGTCCTCACGGGAGCCTTTTTTATGTAGAATGTGCAACTGAGAATACCAACCGCTCGGTTACCAATGTTCGGACACTTTTTAATAAGAATGGTGGTGAGATGCAGAATTCAGGGTCGCTTGAATTTCTTTTTGATCGCAAGAGTGTCATCGAGTTCAAACCTGAAGGGGCTAATTTGGAGGAATTGGAACTGGAGCTCATGGACGCTGGTTTGGAGGAGATGGAGGTAGAGGGCGATATGGGGCTTGTGTATGGCGAATACACTGTTTTTGGAAAGCTTACGGAAGTCTTCGAGCGCCTTGGTGTTGAAGTGGCTAAGGCAAGCCTAGAAAGAGTTTCCAACAACCCTCAACAGTTTAGTGAGGATCAGCTTCTTGAGATTGATGCTCTTGTTGATAAACTAGAGGATGATGAGGATGTTCAAGCCGTTTTTACAAATGTTGATCGCTAAACGATTGGGGCGATGAAATTGTTGTTACTTCTTATCTATCTTCTAGGTGCTTATGGAAAAGAGGTCTTGAAACCTCAGCAAGTAGAGTTGCTTCCTGACGAGAATCTTCAGCCCCAAATGAAGTTGAAGCCTAGGTTGCAACTTGACCCTGCTAGGCCGGCTGATCGGGCCAAAGGGAGATCTGAAGATGAGAAGATTCCCTTGAGAAGTGGAGCTCCAGATCGCAAATCAAAAAAGTAGGGTTGGCAGAATAATTACAATCTCTTTTCTGCGCTGCAAAGAGGGCTACTTGCCTCCAAAAAAGCCCATCATCTGCATTACGTCGATTGCCCAGTAGACGAAAAATGCGGAGTGGAGGAGAATGTAAAGCTTGGCACCAAGTTCGATGTACTTGCGAGTTAACATGGTCGAAACATGCAAACGGCGGGCGTTTAGGTCAAGGATTCAGTGATTGAAATCGGCAGCTTTTTACGGTGTTTTTAGCGAGGGTAGTTGATTCGTTTTTAACATAACATTTTTACGTTGAAATTGCGTTAGCAAAAGGAGGCTCAGGACCGTCTAGTGGTCTGAATGCGCGGATTGTCGACTTTTAATGGGCTGATAAAGTGCTTAGCAAGAAAGGTGGCTTGAGTCTTTTTCAGATCTGGAAAAGAACAGAGGCGTGATCGATAGTACCTCTGGTTGGTTTCTTGTCTCTTTTGCTGCGATGTGCGTGGGTCTTGGTAAGGCGGGGTTTTCAGGTCTCGGATTAATCGCGGTATTCATCATGGCCGAGCTGTTTGGTAAGGCCTCGGTAGGCGTTTTGCTGCCCATGCTTATCGTGGCTGATGTCAGTGTTTATCCGATGTTCCGTAAGCACGCTTCATGGGCCCCGGTTTGGAAACTAGTCCCTCCGGCCTTGGTTGGAATGGCGATTGGTTTTTTCCTGCTCGATTGGATGCCAGAGCAGTGGGCTAAACCAGTGATCGGAGGTATTATTCTCTTTATGGTGGCGCTTCAATTGATCCGCCAGGGTGCGTCTGAATTTTTTGATAAGCTTGCCCATTCAAATGGATTTGGCGCGGCTGCGGGAAGTTTTGCGGGAATTGCGACGACGATTGCTAATGCAGCTGGGCCCGTCTTCCAGCTCTACTTTTTGGCAAGACGACTTCCGAAAATGGAATTAATCGGCATTGGCGCACGATTCTTTCTCCTCATTAATTTGATCAAATTACCTTTTATGGGAGGATTGAACTTTACCACGCCAGAAAGCCTCCTGCTGAATGTCAAGTTAGTCCCGTTGATTCTCCTTGGGGTTTTTCTCGGACGCCATCTCCTCCAGCTGATCTCTCAGCGAGTCTTTGAATGGATGATTATCGGATTTGCGATCCTTGCAGGGGTTCGACTGATCTGGACTGGTTAGCGATACTGCCCCTTTAGGTGTTCAAGACGTTTGTAGTTTTGAAAGGCGAAATACCCGAACAGGATAGCGATAAATATCTGATGCAGAATGAAGAAGCCTGCAATTGCAACTACGGCACCAGTTACCATTCCTACGATCCAGACCCTTTTAGGCGATTTTTCGATTGAAGCATAGATTTGTCCGCCATCAAGGGGGAATACCGGGAGAAGATTCATAAGGCTCCACCAGAAATTGACCCATAAAAGCTTATTTATCATATATAAAACGGACCGGTTCATTTCGGCGAGCACGGTGTATGTCTCACGATAGACTCCAGTGCTGGGAAAAAGGAGAAACATGGTAAGGTCGGTCCCGATAGTGAATCCATAGATGGCGCAGCAAATCAGGACGATCAGCCCAAAAAATCCAAGGCCCGCAAGTGGCCCAGCCCAAGTGACCCAGAAGCTTTGTTTTTGCGTAAGCTGGGTATTTGGATAAGCCAATCCACCCATGCCCCACAGCTTGATGGAAGGGGTGACTCCCGTCATCTTCCGGCTCGTAAGAGCATGTCCAAGTTCATGGACCAGGATAGAAACGAACAGAACGATAATCCAGAGGAGAATCATCAGGAAATCTTGGCGAGACTTGATCCCAATCCCACCTCCTAGAAAAAATCCCATGAGCCAAAACCATGGTTCTACTCGAACCGGAATTTTGAAAATCTTGAAGTTGAGCACTGGCGAACTCTATGACCTTTGGAGAAGGCGGCAACCAAAAGAACATTGAACCTCCTAATAAGGTAAGGATTGCTCAATTTCGAGTGATCTGCTACGGCCCCTCTTGAAATGATGACAGACACGCCAAAGGAAGTAAGCGTTTTTGCACCCGCTACGGTAGCAAACGTTGCCTGTGGTTACGACGTTCTGGGTTTTGCGATTGATGCTCCGGGAGATGAAGTGGTGGCGCGACACTCAGAGGAACCTGGGTTGCGTATCACCAAGATTACTGGAGACGATGGGAAACTTCCTTTGGAGGCTGAAAAAAATACGGCTGGAGTCGCTGCTTACGATTTATTGAAGCATCTCGGGATGCTAGACCTTGGGGTTGAGTTGGAGATTCATAAAAAGATGCCCTTTGGGAGTGGGCTTGGATCAAGTGCTGCGAGTGCGGTTGCGGGGGCATATGCGGTTAACAAGCTCATTGGAGAACCACTGACCAAAAAGCAGCTTCTTCCATTCGCGATGGCTGGGGAGGCTAGCGCTGACGGCGCTTGGCACGCAGACAATGTGGGGCCCTGTCTTTTGGGTGGAATTGTATTTATTCGCGACAATCAGGAGTTGGATATTGCACAGCTCCCGGTTCCTAAAGATCTTTGGGCAGCGGTGGTTCATCCCGATATTGAGATCCTCACGAAAGTTGCGCGTGGAATTCTTCCGGCCGAAGTGCCGCTGGCAAATGTAACCCAGCAAATTGGGAATCTGGGTGGCCTGATCTGTGGATTAATTCAGGAAGATTATGGAATGATTAGCCGCTCGGTGCATGATGTCATCGCCGAACCCAGACGTCAGAAATTAATCCCGGAATTCTATCAGGCCAAGCGCTCAGCGATGGCCGCAGGAGCTCTTGGTTTCAGTATCTCTGGAGCTGGTCCTAGTGTGTTTGGACTCTGTGAGGGTGAGGAATCTGCTAAGAGGGTGGGCGAGGCAATTGCGGGGGTTTTCTCAAAAGGTGACCTAGAGAATCAACTTTATGTCTCGAGAGTGAATCAGACAGGCGTCAAGGTGATCGGGTAGATTCAGCAATGCCCCAAAAATTTTACAGCACCAAAAGTCCCGGTCAATTTGTTGGCCTTAAAGAGGCAGTTCTGCGTTCTCTTCCCGCCGATAATGGGCTTTATATGCCGGAATATATTGAGCCTTTATCGGCTGATTTCTGGGGGAACTGGAGGGAGCTGTCCTTGCCTGAGATCGGATTTGAAGTTTCGAAGGTGATCTTTCGTGATAGTGTTCCGGAGGAAGAACTCGAGAAAATTGTGCATCAATCAGCCAATTTTCCTGCGCCCCTCGTAACTTTAAAGAAACAGGAGCATGTCCTTGAACTCTTTCATGGTCCAACGCTTGCCTTTAAAGATTTTGGAGCCCGCTTCATGGCTCGTCTGATGGGGTGGTTGACACGTGAGGACGAAGGATTGCTGACTGTTCTGGTTGCAACCAGTGGTGATACTGGAGGCGCCGTGGCGAGTGCATTCCACAATGTGCCTGGGACGCGGGTTATTATTCTATATCCAAAAGGAAAGGTAAGTGAGCTTCAGGAAAAACAGCTCACTACTCTGGGAGGGAATATTACCTCTTTAGAGATCGATGGAACATTTGATGATTGTCAAAGGCTCGTAAAGTCGACTTTTCTCCAGCGTGAGATGGCAGAGGATTTAAATCTCACTTCTGCAAACTCGATCAATATTTCACGATTGGTTCCGCAGAGTTTCTATTATTTCGAAGCAGCAAAACAGCTTCCTATTTCCGTAAAGCCAAGCTTTGTAATTCCAAGTGGTAATTATGGAAATCTTACGGCGGGTTTGCTTGCAGAGAAGCTTGGTTTGGAGGTCGAGCGTTTTGTGGCCGCCACGAACCGTAATGATGTTGTTCCTGCGTATTTGCGAGAAGGAGAATATCGTCCAAGGTCT